>Ga0206942_1081_pt1 | contig 29867 bp, 26 predicted proteins | sample Alteio_BWOrgHeat_6_FD_153253 | JGI IMG/M metagenome (GOLD analysis project Ga0206942, IMG submission 153253) | Enriched cells from forest soil in Barre Woods Harvard Forest LTER site, Petersham, Massachusetts, United States -... | ecosystem: Environmental > Terrestrial > Soil > Temperate forest > O... | reverse complement strand
TCTGCATTAATGCTTACTGCCATTCTTTCAGCTAGATTGCCTAAGACAAGAGAGTGCTGGTAGGTGCCCGGAATTTCTAGCGTCATGCGCCGCATGAGCTCATGGTTGGGATCTAGGTATTCCATCAAGGTCATCTCGGTGACGACACGGAAGATAGATTCAAGTAAGGGTAAAAGGCCAACAACCAAGATGGCGTTAATAAATAGGAAGGTAAAGCAGCAGACTAGATCATCGACCAGGGAGAAGTTCCAAAAGCTATTAGAGGCAAATTGGAAGGCAAAAAGTACTAGGACTGAGCTAAGAAAGGCTTTCCCGCAAACATAAAATACCTGTTTTCTTCTGCGAAGAGAGCGCATGGAGATAATGACCGCAAAGGAAGCGATGATATTGATGATTAAGAATCGGGCATGGTCTACGGCTAACGAAACAGAGAGGATGATCGCTAAAAAGGTAGAGGTGTAAAGCGCTATTCTTCCATTTAATAGAATGCATAAAAGAATACTTGCAAAGGGAATGATCAGAGGATAGCGTATGGATTCTAAGAGGGACTGAGAGCTGTGCAGGAGGATATATTCTGTTCCCTTTGCAAAGATGAGGGTCAGGACCACAATCGTGGCGAGAAGAGAGAGCTTTTGCAAAGATCTGAGGATATCGGGATGGTTGATTTGAAAATAGAGGGCGCTAACAAGTACAAAGATAAAAGAGAAGAGAAGGCTAGAGATAATAGGAAGAGGGTCCCAAAGGCTACGGTGAGCATCTAAAGACTCCCTCATTGCCTTCATCATCGCTATATGGCGAGCTCCTACTTTTTCCCCCTGATCTATGATCCTAGTACCCGCTTTCACACGGGTGATCTTTTCAGGGACCGTGTGCTCAATTCTATGACGAAGGATCGATTTGGACTGTAGGTCCTCTTCAAATGTCCATTTTCTGCTCTTAAAAAAATCGATAGCATATTGCAAAGAAGAGAGTGAGAAGCCTTCGGACAGGGGTGAATCAAAAAAATTGCTCCATATTAGGGGAGGTAAAAAAAGAGGGTCTTCTAAGGAAGGTGGAGTATATGCGATGTATTGGGAGTAGGGAATTTGGATCTCTTGTATTTTCTGCAGAGTGTGGATATCGGTAAATCTTGAGTGTAAAAACATTGCCTCAAGAGAGTCCACTGCTCTAAAAAGCTCTTCCAGAGTAGCTGTGGGAACATCCTCTTTCCAATTGTTATTCTGTAAAAGAGATTTTTCAAAAGATGCTTTTGCCTCCTGAATCTCTCTTTCAGAAATCCGGTAGATACTGCCTACTTCACTTAAGGCATCCTCTTTTAAAATAAGACTTGCTTCTTCGTCAGGAAATTCAAAGTCGATCTGACTAAGAATGAATCTAGGAGCCACAGCATTAAATTCTAATACTTCGACCCGAGTCTCTCTAAAATGCAAAAAGACAGCCAAGGCTATAACTAAAAGGGCGCCTACAAAGATACGCCAACTTAAATCATTTGAAGATGGAAGCTCTTCTTTCTTTCCCTGCATACAATCTTTATAACTGAAACCGAGAAATCATAGAATACAAATAACTTTGCTTGCAAAAGATTTTTTCTATTAAAGTAAGAGGGGTAAACAACTTGCTTAAAGGCAAAAGCTTTATTGTCCGCTAGGCGGCAATATACCGACAGTTTACATTGCCAGTTGCTCCATCGGCAGATAGAGCAAGCCTCAGTATATTTCGACTTGCATTCAAGTCGCTGTGCTGAAAGCTTCCACAGTTAAAACAGGTAAAACGGTGCTTTTGGCGATTGCCAATTTGAAGACAATGAGAACAGGTTTGAGAGGTATAAGCAGGACTTACTGTGATGATTTCTATCCCTTCAGCTGCTGCTTTATATTCAATAAAGCTTCTCAGCTGATGGAAAGACCATCTATGCAAACGGGATCTAGCTTTTTTACCTGCTTTGATCCTTTCCCGTATATTTGTCAGGTCTTCAATGGCTATTGCTGTGCATCCATTCACTTTTGCTTCATGGATCATTTCTTTAGAGAGACAATGGTTCACATACTTCATTCTGCGCTTTTCTCTGCCAGAGATATACCTCAACCGCTGCTTAGCAGCTTGAGAACCATTGCTTTGAAGGCGCTTTCTGTGAGACAAAAATTTATCTCTAAAGGTTTTAATTGTTCCTCCTTTAATCAGTTTTCCGGTAGAGGTAGCTATTACAACATTTTCCCCGAAATCAACACCTACTGCTTTGCCTTGGCCTACAATAGGAACATCAGGGAGATCCAAGACAAGATGAAAAAACCAACGTTTGCCCTTTCGAACAAGCTCAGCTTCTTTAATTTTGCCTTGATCCAAAAAATTTTGATGATAGGGACTTATTTCCAAAGTAAGTTGTATGCGTTTTTTCAAGGTAAACAAGGAAAGGGTGGAACCTTTCAAAGAATAAGTCCTCTTATCATAGTGAATAGAACAACCCTTCTTAAAAAGGATATCCGTAGGTCTCTTTTGAGACTTCAATGCCTGAGAAGCTTTAGCAATCGCATTACAAGCCATCTGAGCACCCAATGTAGGAAACTCTTTTCGCAAAGAGTAATAACACAAATGGTGAATGCCAATTCGGCTTTTTTCTTTATTTTTCTTGCCACAATTTGCAGCTTGAATACATGCTGCACTAAACGTCTCTTGCAATTCACAAAAGTCTTGGGACTCATCCTGAGAAGGTTTAAGCATAATAGCAATTGTTCTTTTCATGGCAAAAAAGATAATCTACTAAATATTTACATACCATTAAAAAAGGAGCAGCGCTTCCCCCCAGCCCTAAAGGAATGGGTTTCCGCTCTGTCTATTGGATGAATAAACGTATTTCGGATTATTATTCTGAAAAAAAGTTTTTGGATGTGCTCTGTTTGCCAGAGGAGCGCATTGCTTGGGACGAAGCAAGGAGCAAAGCCCCGTTAATTCCCAGAGGCTGGTATGAGCTATCTCTTCTTTCTAGAGAAGATAGATTGGAGTTCACGAAGGAATACTGGATGACCCACCTTCCCTTTGTGCCAAATCCCTTCAAGAGCCTTCAAACCTTTTTTCAGGACTTGGAAGATGTAGGGGTCTTTCTACTCCTGCAAGAGAATAGCTATATTCCTGAGCTGGTCTACTTTTTAAATGATGATCGATTCTTTATTGGATCCGTACCCGCAGGCGAAGAAGAGATAGAGGGTTTAAAAATGAATATCTCTCTTCCAAAAGATTTCCTTGAGTTTCTAAGGATCCATAATGGGTTTAGTAAAGCCTATGATAGAGGGATTTTGAGCACCTCGGAGATCCTTCAAACAAAATACGAATTGGAGATCTATTTAGAAGAGAGTGAAAAAAAAGTGCATTTTGATAAAAACTTGATCGAACCTACAAGCCTGATCCCATTTTATATGAGCTCCTATGGAAGGTCCTATCAATGTTTTATCAAGGAGTGGTATCCTACCAATGAAATGGGTAATGTCTGTCTCTCTTTAGATGATTTTACTATCTCATCTTTTAAGCGAGAGGGTACTCTTGCCTTTCCTACATTTCTAGATTGGCTGGTCTTCTATCTAGAAGAAATTGAAATCGAAGAAGATCTAAGGTAATACTCATGTACTCCGTTCAAAACCTCTTCGAACAATATGGAAAAGAGCTCGATCTTAATTTAGTAGCGGGCCAAACAGGTATGACCCGTAGTATCAAAAAACCTGAAGTCCATCGTCCGGGTTTAAGTCTTGCAGGCTATAAAAAAAGTCTGCCAACTAACCGTATTCTAGTCTTTGGAAAGGTGGAAATTTCCTATATCCGAGAACTACCCAAAGAAGAAAGACTTGAAAGATTAAAATGGGTCATTACCCCGTCAACTCCTGCAGTCATCATCGCAAGAAAATACCGGCCTCCAACAGAAATTGTGCAACTTTGCGCAAAGCACAAGATCCCTCTCTTTCGAGCAAGCCATACTGCGACCACTCTTCTCAGTAAAATCACCTTTCTTCTCATGGAAGAGTTTTCACCGAGTGTAACGATGCACGGCACTCTTGTAGAGGTGTTTGGAGTAGGAGTGCTTATCCAAGGAGAATCATCTGTTGGAAAAAGTGAAGCTGCTTTAGGACTTCTAGAACGTGGCCATAGATTAATTTCTGACGATGTCGTCAAAGTGAAAAAGAGAGAGGGAGCCTATTTAGTTGGATCGGGACCTGAGCTTACTCGTCATTTGATGGAGATCAGAGGGATCGGAATTATCAACGTAGCGCATCTGTACGGCGCGGTGTGCGTTCGCCCCGATAAGGGACTGGACATTGCAATCAAATTGGAAGAGTGGGATGACCGCCATTTCTATGACCGTGTAGGGCTGGAAGAAAAATTCTGCGATATTTTAGGGATCAGCGTCCCCTTTCATATTCTTCCTGTAAAGCCCGGAAGAGATGTAGTGCTTCTCATTGAAACCATTGCCCTTAATCATCGCTTAAAAGACATGGGCTACCATTCTGCCAAAGAATTTAACGTAAAACTTTTGGAAGCAATCGCACATAGACAAAAAAGAAAAAAGATCCATGAAGCTGATCCGTACCGTTAAAGTGAAAAATGATCTAGGTCTTCATACAAGGCCTGCTACAGTCATCGTAAAGATGCTGCAATCCTATAAGTCTTCCGTGCATTTTACTTACAAAAAAGATATTATTAACGCTCGAAGCATAATGAGCATACTCATGCTTGCCTTACGAAAAAATGCTAGCATTCAGATTACTGTAGAAGGCGACGATGCAGAAGAGACCATTTCTGCACTAGTCAACGCCTTTGAAAATCAGTTTTGGGAAAAACTATAATGGATGAAATAGTCAAGGGACTCTCCATTAGTCAAGGGATTGCACTTGGCGTTGCTTTTCATTTCATCATTCCCGAAGAACTTATTCCAGAACAGATCATCTCCTCTCATGAAATCGAACAAGAGATCGAGCGTTACCGCAAAGCTTTAGAAAAAAGCAGAAGAGAGCTAGAAGATCTCCAGAAGCTGGTCTTGCAAAAGGGAAGTTTTGAAGCTGCCTCAATCTTAGACACCCATTTGGAAATGCTGAAAGACCCGATGATCACTACGGAAATGGAAAAAAAGATCCGTAAAAATCAAAAGAACACAGAGTCGGTCTTTCAGAAAGTAATTGGGGAGTATCAAAGACATTTTAACGAAAATCATGACACCTTCTTCCAAGAGAGAATCCCGGATATTACCGATGTTTCCAAAAGGATCCTTGCCCATCTTATCCCAAGCAAAAAATTTGATCTTAAACAAATTCCTAAGGGATCCATTCTTTACGCAACCGACCTCTCACCTTCATTAGTAGCTGAGATCGATCCTGAACAGATCATCGGCCTTGTTACCGAAGCAGGAGGCATATCCTCTCACGCAGCAATTATCGCAAGAGCCAAAGGCATTCCCTATGTGGCTGGAGTTCCCATTGACAAATTGAAAAACAGATCACCTCTCAAAATGATCATAGATGGAGATGAAGGTATCATTTTATTAGCACCCACTGATGAGACTTGGGAAAATTACGAAAGAAAAAGTAAGAAGAAAAAAGCCTACTATCAAACCCTGCAAAAAAATGCAGATCTCCAACCTCATACGATAGATGGTGAGGAGATAGAGCTGTATGGCAATCTTGAAAATTTAAGCGAAATTGATCCCTTTATTAAACAGGGATTTGCAGGCATTGGACTGTTCAGGTCGGAGTATCTCTTTTTTACCAAAAAATATTTCCCATCTGAAGAAGAGCAGTTTCAAATCTACAAAGAAGTGTTAGAAAAACTCCCCTCTCATCCTGTGATCATCCGCGTCTTTGACGTGGGCGGAGAAAAAAGACTAGAAGGTGGAAAAACTGGAGAGGCAAATCCTGTTTTAGGATGTAGAGCTATCCGCTTCTTACTAAAAAACAGAGAGATATTTGAACAACAGTTAAGAGCTCTCTTAAGAGCCTCTCCCTACGGAGATATACGCATTCTTTTGCCAATGATCTCTGACATTTCGGAAATCAATGCTACGAAAGAGCTAATAGAAAAGATAAGACAAGACCTTAAAAAGGAAAACATCCCCTGCAAAGATCACATTCCCTTAGGCTCTATGATCGAGGTCCCCTCTTCAGCCATCATGGCAGATGTGATTGCACAGCATTCTGATTTTCTCTCTATTGGGACAAACGACCTTATTCAGTATGTTCTAGCTGCCGATAGGTCCAATCCTGTGATCAGCCATCTCTACACTCCCTCGCATCCCAGCATCTTAAGGCTATTAAAAGTGATTATTACCGCTGCGAAAGAAAACCAAAAAAATCTCATTCTTTGCGGCGAAGTGGCGGCAGACCCGCGCTATATCCCACTACTACTCGAAGTAGGCATCCGCAAATTTTCCATTGCAGCAAGACATTTCCCGGAAGTGAAAAATGCAATTAGGAATGTGGATTTAAAAGAGAAGAAAAAATCACCACCCGCTCGTATAACTCGCTAGAGACACCGAGAGCACAGAGGAGGAAGAGGAGGATTTTTTTCCTCGGTGGTCTCGGTGTCTCTAGCGAGTTATACGAGCGGGTGGTTGATTCTTCTAATTATAGACCGAAAGGTTTTAGCAATTTCGCTGAATCATCATCTGCCTCAATTTTTTCTAAGGCATTGTGATAAGCGGCAATGATGAGATCTTGCAGTCCTTCAACATCAGCTAAACACTCTTTAGAGATAGTGATCTTTTTCATCTTGTTATCACCTGACATAATAATAGAAACAAGGCCATTGCCAGCAGAACCAGAGACCTCTTTTTTAGCTTTCTCTGCCTGCATTGCTTGAAATTTTCCTTCAAGCATCTTTGCCTGCTTCTTCATTTTTGAAAAACCGCTGCCCATAAATTATATATTATCCTTTTTTAGGGTTCCTTCTAGTTCTACTGCCGCAAAACGCATGAGCGTTTCATATCTTACGCTATCTTTTTTTGCTGGTGGTTCTACTTTCATTTGCTTTGGAGCTTCGACCTCTTTTGGTTTTAGGGAAAAGGGAATCTCCTTCATCACAACTTTTGGCTCTTCCGCTAACACTTGGGGAAGTTCATCAAGCGCTTTTTTAGGGATCTCAGAGACTATCTCCTGCTTAGGTAGGGGTTTACTCTCTTGAGCATGCGTTAGCTTTCCTTCTAGCTCAAGTAGTTTTGCAACTACCTTTTCAATAGGCACTCTTTTTTTGGCCTGTAAAATTCGAACAAGAAGCATCTCTAGATGAATTCTAGAAGAAACATCCGCGTGAATTAAAAGATCTAAAATATAGAGGCACTCCTCAAAGGAGTAGATCTTTTCAGACTTCTGATACCTTTGTAGGAGAGGGTCTTTTTTGTGCTTATAGGCCAAGATATTTCGGAAATGGTCCATGAGCTGCTGAACAAACGATCCAAAGTCTTTCCCTGCTTGATAAAGAGAGTCAACAAGAGTCAGGGCAAAGCTAAGATCTCCCTTTGCATAAGATTCATCTAAAGAAAAGAATAAAGAACTGGGTACTAATCCTAGCAGAAGATCGATCGTCTCTTCGGTAATCTCCTTTTCTTCATAGCAGAGTACCTGTTCAAAAAGAGATTCAGCATCGCGAAGGCTTCCATCTGCAAATTGAGCAATTTTATAGAGCGCTTCATCTTTGACATTTCTATTCAAAGAGTGGGCTACCTTTTGAAGCTTTTCCATAATGCGGCTTTCCGAGATGCGGCATAGATCAAACCTTTGACATCTACTGATGATGGTAGATGGGATCTTATGAGACTCAGTAGTAGCAAGGAAGAATTTGACTTTAGGAGGAGGCTCTTCCAGAGTCTTTAAAAGCGCGTTGAATGCCTCTTTGGTAAGCATATGCACTTCATCGATGATATAGATCTTATATTGGCCGCTTGCGGGTGCATATCCTACTGTCTCATTGATCTGCCGAATATCATCAATACCGCGGTTAGACGCGCCGTCGATCTCGATCACATCAAGAGAATTGCCGCCCATGATCTCAAGGCAAGAGGCGCACTTATTGCAGGGCTCTAAGGTCTCAGGATGAAGATTTTTGCAGTTCAATGCCTTGGCATAGATCCTTGCAAGGGTTGTCTTTCCAGTTCCCCTGATCCCGGCAAATAGATAGGCAGAAGCTGCCCGTCCAAATTTTAAAGCATTTTTTAATGTGGTTACGACCGCCTCTTGTCCAATGACATCGCTTAAGAGCTGCGGTCTAAATTTTCTAGAAACTGTCTGATGTTGGTCCATGACACTCATGTTCGGTAACGCAAACGGAAACGGTAACGGAAACGGATAGGGAAGAATAAATCGTCCGTTTGCGTTTGCGTTACCGTTTCCGTTACCGATCCTCTTCCGTTTTATTCTCCAGCCTACAGCATACTAGGAATTAAAAAAAGAAGACGAAAATATTTTTAGAATATATATGGGAACTACAGGGAACTATGGCTGCAGAACGAGTAGTTATTATTGGAGGAGGCTTTGCCGGCATCAATGCCGCAAAGGCCCTTGGAAATAAAAAATTTGATGTTTGGCTGGTAGACAAGACTAACCATCATCTCTTCCAGCCTCTTCTCTATCAGGTCGCAAGCGCAGCTCTATCTCCTGCTGATATTGCTGTCCCTATCCGAGAGATCTTAGCTCCCTATGACAATATCACCGTCATCATGGGAGATGTGACAGAAATTGATAAAAAGAAACGGATGATTATTTTTGGTAATGGGGACACTCTTGAATATGACTATCTGATTGTAGCAGTAGGGGCCAGACACTCCTATTTTGGAAAACCGGAATGGGAAAAAGATGCCCCCGGCCTTAAAACATTGGTCGATGCCTTAAAAATTAGAGAGCGTATCCTGATCTCTTTTGAAAAAGCGGAAAGAACTGACAGCATTTCAGAGGCCAGAAAATTCCTTAATTTCGTGATCATCGGCGGCGGTCCAACAGGTGTTGAGATGGCAGGCGCAATCGCTGAGATCGCTTATGAAACTCTACTAAAGAACTTCCGCAGGATCGATCCAAAGCTTACAAAAATATATCTAGTGGAGGGCTCTCCCCACATCTTACCGGTCTATCCGCCAAAGCTTTCCAAAAGAGCCCAAAAATACCTAGAGTACTTTGGAGTGAAGGTAATCACCGGAAAAAGAGTCACTAATGTAACTCATGACGCGGTATATATAGAGGGCGATTGCATTGAAGCCCGAAATATCATCTGGGCAGCCGGAAACCAAGCTGCTTCCGTCTTGAAAACTTTAGATGTGCCATTAGACCGACAAGGAAGGGTCATGGTCGGACATGATCTGACTATTCCTGATCATCCGGAGGTATTTGTCATTGGAGATGCTGCCTGCTCTATGGACCCAAAAAATATCCCCTATCCAGGACTTGCTCCGGTCGCAGTTCAGCAAGGAAGATATGTTGCTGAGCTTCTGATCAAAGGATTTGTCCATAAAGAAAAACGGCCAAGATTTAAGTATTTTGATAAGGGTACCATGGCAACCATTGGGAAGACCAAGGCCATTGGCACGTTTGGAAAGGTACAATTTTATGGTTTTTTTGCTTGGCTTGCCTGGTGCTTTGTGCATATTCTATATCTCATTGGTTTTAGAAACCGCTTAATCGTTCTTATGCAATGGCTTTTCGCATACTACACTTCCGAAAGGGGCGCACGTCTCGTCAATCGCAGTATCGAAGAAGAATTAGTGAAGCCAAAGCATCATTAAACTCCTTTTGGCAAAAAAATCCTGCACTCTTCTATGGCCTATCGTTTCTCATTGGATGCGGACTCTCATGGACAAGTTTCATTATCTATTTACTACTACTACTCACCAACAGGAACACTACTCGTGCGCTTTGCGGCCTAACTCTTCTTCTAGCCGCCTCCTTCTATAATCACTTCCTCTACAAAGATCTCTCCAAGGTCACGTCTCCCCTACAAGGCAAGGGATACTTTGTCATTCAATCCGTAAGCCCTTACCAAACACCTTTTAAATCGGGAGCTATCTACAAGGGCAAATTCTTATCTTTTTCTTCTCTTCGAAACCTACCCTGCAATATCTACTGGTTTTCTCACGACCGTCCGAAAGCAAATCAGGATTATCTTATCGAGGGAACACTTCTTCCAAACCGCATCCTTAAATTCGATGAAAATCAAAAATGGACAGCTGTGAAAGGGACATTTTCTTTTGCTGAATGGCGCTACCGCTGGAAGGAAAATACAAGAAAATTTTTAAAAAGACATATGCGATCTCAAGAGACCATTCACTTTTTAGGAGCTATCATTACAGGGGATCTCTACAGCAGATATTTACGTTTTGGATTTCAAACCCTCGGTCTATCGCACATTCTTGTAATCTCAGGTTTTCATTTTGCTTTTCTTACCCTTTTTGCAGGCCTATTTTTCAGGCTCTTTTTTCCCTCGGAAAAAGTGCACTATATCCTTCTCGTTGTAACTACTCTCTATTTTTTCTTATTAGGGCCGACACCATCTATACAGAGGGCCTGGATCGCAATTGAGCTCTATCTAATAGCCAAAATACTCGGCAAAAGAGCCTTCAGCACCCAGCTTCTTGGCCTTGCTCTTTTTATCGAGCTCATCTTAAATCCTCTTAGCCTGCAAAATATTGGCTTTCAGCTAAGCTACCTAAGCTGCCTTGGCATCCTCCTTCTCTTTGAGCCAATTGATAAGTTCTGCCAGCGCCTATTTCCTAAAAGGACCAAAGAAGAGGTTATACAGCTTAACCTTAGCTCTCAGGCAGGCTTCATTCTAGGCACCTTCCTTCGAAAGTCTCTCTCCTTAAGCGCTGCGGTAAATCTAGCTATTTTGCCGGTGCTTCTTCTTCATTTTCATAAGTTTCCCCTTCTCAGCCTTGCCTATAATCTTTTTTTTCCTTTCCTTATCACTCTAGATATGGCCCTCATGGCTATCTCTTTTTTAGTCTTTCCCCTCTTTCCTTACTCAATGAAGATCCTGGAAAGCTTCACTACCTCCCTTTTGAACCTGGTCTTTTATGCTCCCAAAACCATGCAATATTATTTTTATTATACTGGATTATCCTCGGAAGTAGTGGCCATTTACCTATGCGCCCTTTTTCTTTTGGCAATAGGGCTAAAAAGAAAGGAACTTTGACAGAAAACCCTGATTTAGGTGAGAATTTAAGGTCTTTGAGATCATTGCTTAAGTCAGCATGCTCAGAAAAAATAGGCCATTTTGATGAGATTTCGTTCTTGAGCGAGCCCGCATATGCGGGACGCCTCATAGGGGGCGAGAGAAAAACGAAAGATCGCAAAATGGACATTTTTAATGAGAATGATCACTTAAGTAATGATCTCTTACATGGCGATCGTAGCTCAGTTGGTTAGAGCGTTGGATTGTGGTTCCAAAAGTCGCGGGTTCGAGTCCCGTCGATCGCCCTTTTATTTATGACGTGGTTAGACGCACTCCTTCTAGGACTTATCCAAGGTCTTACAGAGTTTTTTCCTGTAAGCTCATCTACTCATTTAAAATTAGCTGAAACGTTTTTAGGTCTCAAAACCGAGGGCCTACTATTCTTCGATCTTATCTGCCACTTAGGAACCCTTACTGCAGCCCTGATCTATTTTAAAAAGGAGCTTCTCCTTCTAATCCGTCAGAAAGAAAAATGGCTTTTGATGATCGCTGCGCTCCTCCCCTTAATTCCCTGTTATTTTCTCTTTCGACCGCTTAGAGATGTCACAAATTTTCAGGGCGTCAGTCTTCTCTTAACTTCGCTTCTTCTTTTTCTAGCATCAAGATCGAATGAAAGACTTCCGCAAGTGGAGTGGAAATACCGAGATATGTTATTTATTGGTGCCATGCAAGGAATGGCACTACTCCCAGGCCTATCAAGAAGCGGCTCTACGATTTCAGCAGCATGCTTTAGAGGCTGGGATGTAAAAGAAGCGGTGAAGTTTTCCTTCATTCTGATGATCCCGACAGTCTTTGGCGGAAATCTTTTAGAAGGATGGAAGGTACTATCAACTCCCGGAGCTTTCACTCTTCCCATTTCTACTCTTGCGATTGGTTTTTTCACATCGTTTGGAGTAGGAATGTTAGGAGTAAGAGCAATGGCCCTTTTTATCAGTAAAAGAGGCCTGAAGTTCTTTTCTGTGTACTGCCTTATTCTTGGCGTGATGTACACTTATCTATATGGCTAAAAAAAAGAAGAAGGGCTTTTTTCACCATCCTGAAGCAAAAGGACTATTCCTTTTTGCTCTCTCTATGCTTTTTTTTGTATCTCTCATTAGCTTCATTCAAGGAAGCCCCTCTGTAAATTTTCTAGGGATAATTGGCTACGGAATTGGTTGGGGACTGCAGTATCTATTTGGTCTGGGAAGCTATCTCTTAATCGCCTATCTTCTTTGGTGCTCGGGGACACTTCTCTTTCAACCGAAATCTTCTCCCTTTGGATGGCAGCTTCTCTATTTTTCCATCTTTTTATTTTCTATTTGCACTCTACTTAGCGCGGTTGCAGAGACCTATCCGCATAAAGCCATCCTTGCCCATGAAAGGATCTATACCGAGATCCTCTATGTAGCAAAAAAAGCTGTCTACCGATTCAATCTAGGAGGAGTCCCTGCCTATTACCTTTACAAAGATCTTCCCTACTTCCATCTGCAAAAGCTCTTTAGTAATTTTGGCGTCTTTCTGATCTTTTCCTTAACCGGTTTGATCTCTTTTCTTCTTCTTACCGGGATCACACTTTCTATGCTCTTTCAAGCTACGGCCAAAACTTTCCGCATCCTCAAACAGTTTAGCTTTGAAGTGAGAAAGATCTTAAAAGTCCGTGCTGAGGAAAAAAAGCCAATATTAAAAGAGGCAATAGCGAAAAAAATCCCTGCCCCTTTAAAAAAACCGGTTGTACCGAAACCAATCGTTACACGTCCTGAACCTGAAGAGGAAGAAATAGCTCCTCCAGTCAACATCCACGCAAGGCCAAAAAAACAGCAAGAATCATTGATCACATCTCTCTCCGATGCGCTCACGAAAAGCATCGATATGCACAAATCCCCTTACGCTCTTCCTTCAATCGACCTTCTTACCGACGCGAAAAAAATCGACCATCCCACTCTCAAAAAAGATCTCGCCAAACAAGCAAAAATTCTGGAAGAGACACTAAAAAGCTTTAGTGTTGATGGCAAAGTAGTAGAGATCAACTGCGGCCCCACAATTACCTCTTTTGAAGTGCAGCCACCCATCGGTGTAAAAGTACAAAAGATCAAAGCCCTTGAAAGCGATATCGCACTCAACATGGAAGCAAAGTCGATCCGTATCCTGGCTCCAATCCCAGGTAAAGCAGTTGTCGGCGTAGAGATACCCGCTTTGCATCCGCAAGAGGTAAGTTTTAAAGAGCTTCTCTCCTACTACCAGGAGAAAAACCGAAAACTTCAAATCCCCATCCTGATGGGGAAAACCGTTAACGGTGAATATGTAGTTTCAGACCTCGTAAAAATGCCCCACTGCCTCATTGCAGGCGCAACAGGATCCGGAAAATCGGTCTGTATCAATACCATCGTGATGTCCATCTTAATGAACGCATCACCTGATGAGATTAAGCTCGTCATGATCGACCCTAAAAAAGTAGAGCTGACCCAATACACCAATCTTCCCCACATGATTGCGCCTGTCATCTCTGAAGCTCACGGCGCCTATGCTGCAATGCAATGGCTAGTTCGCGAGATGCATGTGCGCTACGACATTCTAAAAGCTCTTGGCCTTCGCAACATCACAGCTTTTAACAGTAGAAAACCAAAGAAAGAGGTAGAGGAAGCTCTCTCCATCCCCGTTCCTGAAAAGATGCCGCTCATCGTTGCCATCATCGATGAATTTGCCGACCTTATGATGGTCTCAAGCTCCGACCTTGAAACTCCTATCGCCCGCATCGCACAAATGGCAAGAGCAGTAGGTATCCACCTAGTCTTAGCAACCCAAAGACCATCCCGCGAAGTGATCACAGGCATCATCAAGGCAAACTTCCCCACTCGTATTGCTTTTAAAGTATCCAGCCGTATCAACTCGCAGATCATCCTCGATGAAGTTGGCGCTGAATCTCTCCTCGGAAATGGCGACCTTCTCTTTCTCCCTCCCGGCAGCTCCTCTCTTGTGAGAGCGCAAGGCGCCTACATTAGCGATGATGATATCAATAAAGTCGTAGAAACGATCTGCGCATCCCAGCCACCCAACTATCTCATCAAATCCTTCGACTCGATGAAAAAAGAAGAGACAGTTGGCAGCGATGAAGAACATGAAGACGATCTCTATAAACAGGCGCTAAATATCGTACTTGCTTCTAAAAACGCATCTACTACCTTTCTACAAAGAAAACTAAAAATCGGCTACGCAAGGGCAGCAAGTATCATTGATGAGCTAGAACAAAATGGCGTCATCGGGCCACAAGAGGGCAGCAAACCTCGTAGAATTCTCAAATCTTCAATTCCTTCATTTGAAGAGAACCAGCAGGGATAAGAAAAAAATTAGCAGGGATAACAGGATATTCAGGATATTAGAAATTTCTTATCCTGTTCATCCTGTTATCCCTGCTATTCTTCTTTTCCCTGCTTAAAAATAGATGGGTTCTGAGGTTTGGTCCTGATGGGCAATGAGGAGCTTCACCTTTTGCATCTTCTTTTCTAGGATCTCCCCCACTACTTTCAGAGCAAGTGCTTTGGTGTTGCACTCCGTTGATAGATGCGCAAGATAGGCAGCCTTTAAACCATCGTGATAGACTAAAGATAGAAGATCTCCGCATTCTACATTCGATAGATGCCCCTGACGTCCCAAAATTCTCTCTTTTAGCATCATTGGCCTTGCAGAAGAGTGCACCAAAGAGACCTGATGATTAGCTTCTACATAAAGATAGTCGCACTTTTCTAAATGCATCTTGACTAGAGTGGTCGCATAGCCAAGATCAGTACAAATGCCGATTTTTATATTCCCTATGGTAATCGTAAGACCTATTGGATCTAAACTATCGTGCGGAATGGAAAAGGGATGGATCTTTAAATCACGGAATTCAAAGGGTTCAGATGTCGTAAAGATCTTAAACTTCGGAGCAATCTTTAAGTTTTCATAGATGCCCTTTGCAGTTTCCCTATTTGTAAAAACAGGAATGCCAAGCTTTGTTGTTAAGCTCTCTAAGCCGCTAATATGATCCGAATGTTCATGAGTAATGATAACAGCATCTAAAGAAGCAGGATCAATGCCTATTTTTCCTAATCTCTCTTTTAGAGTTTTAAAGTTAAGACCAATATCAATGAGGATTTTCGCTTCATCACTTCCAATGTAAATCGCATTGCCTTTTGAGCCAGATGCAAGCGGACAAATTCCTTTCATCTCTTATCCGATAAAAAACTCCGCAATATATCAAAAAACAAAATTTTCTTTCATCATTTTTTTATTTTTTATTTGACAAAATAATTTAAATATTAAAAATGCAAATTAGGTAAATGATATGAAACATACAGAACTACTAGCAAATATCGATAAAACGCTAGATCAATTAATTAAGAATGCTCAAGTAGTAAATCAAGTAGAAGAGCTTGATACTATTGAGTGGGATGCTTTTCAAAAAACACAAGCAAGTCTCATCGCAAAACTCATCTATATGGATGAAAAGATCCAAGAAAAGAGCGAAACACTAAGGGTTAGTAAACGTACACCTTCCTATAAGATCCAAGATAAGCTGCAGTATTTTCAAAAATTGAACAGAAGATTTGCAAAGACAAGTCTTACTCCCATCATCCGCAAAGCAAGAAAACGAAAAAGCTCAGCTTCCTTGTAATTCTTGAAGTCTTCTAGGTAAGAATTCCGGATGGTCTGTGATATATTTTATCATCCACATTATTCTATACCACTCAGCATGAGTTACATGTTGGGAAATTACTTCATTCATTTGTAATTCATTCACTTTTTTCCAATACTCAGGAAAACTTAAGGTTTTAAGCGGATAACCCAATGAGTGGTTAATTTTTGCGCTCCAATTTGCACTAAAAGATTCTATCCACTCTTTTAATAGGGCAGCTTCATTTTGATCTTTCGAAAGAAAGCAACTCTTGTAGAGAGAACTGCTTTGTAACGCGTTAAAAATTTCAAAAATAATAGTTTCAACTTTTATGTGAGTAGGAGCGTTTTTATCAATAGAGATAGTGTGAATCCAAAAATCATAATCACCTAGAGCTGTCTCAGAACTAGGAAGTTCTTGGAATTTTGGATTTCCGGCTAATTCGCATGCCCTTTTGAATAGTGGGTTTGACTCTTTTAGAAGCTCTACCAGAGTATTTACTGAACGATCAGTTGTTTTTCTTAGCTTTGCAGCCAAATCCTTCCAAGGTATAAACTTCGATTTATTTTTTAGAAGTTGATCAGCTACCTCTTCAAACTCTTCTAAAGCAGGATCTTTTGAGATTTTTGTTTTTACAATTTTTTCCCAATCCTTGGGCAGCTCAGAAGTGGTTGTTGGAAACAATTTACGAAAGAAACTTGAGATATCATTACAAGCTTGAAATGCTAGGTGGTTTTTTGTCCCGGTGAGTTCCTTTAAAGCATCAAGATCATTTTTATTCACAGCGGTTTGCATTTTCTCTTTTTGGTAAACATCCTGATACACAGCTAAATGTTTTTTTTCAGTGTAATATTGATAGAACAAAAGCGATCCAAATCCGGATATAAACGATAGCGATCCTAAAAACATTTTATTTATTAATGAGACTGTTTCGTGATCTATATTACTACCAAAACTCATAGCCAATCTGGTCCCTGCAGCTAAACCTACAACACTACTTACACCGGCCGTTGCTAGGAGTACTTTTGCTATTCCTCTATTATACGAAGCTGACATGTTAGCTTTCCGAACAGCTTTCATCCTCAATTCATAGGAGTTGAGCTTTATTAATTCATCATGAATGGCCGATCTAGATTTGGAATCTGCTAATAGAAAATCGCGTATCTTAACCAAAACAAAACTCTGATAGGGCGTCGTTTTGTGTTCAGGTAAACTAATTAGCTCATTTCCAAGAGCTAAGCATCTTACACTATAAGCATTTAAATTTTGCTGAAGATGTTCAAGACTTGCTTCCGCAATCTCTTTATGAAGCTTTTCTACTCTGGATTGAAAATCTGGAAAAACAGAGATGCTCCTTCCACTGAAAGTGTAAGCGCCAAGTAGTGCAACAGATGCATTCTGCCAAGAGAATAGGTTTTGATTAACAAAAGCATTCCAACCAAGAAATGACCCTGCTGCAAAAACAACCCCAGCCGCTGCCATTCCCTTATAATAAGCGCTATCCTCTTCTGAAAAAGAAGGGAGGTAGGAGGAAACCTTATTTAAACAATTAGTTACCATATAATTCAAATTAATTATTAATTACAATTATTATACAATTTTTTATGTTAATTGTAAATTATAATGAAAATGTAAAATTAAAATTTTAATTATATATTAAGAGTAACAGTCGACTTTTGACTTTAGAACGCTACAAGCCGTCTGACTGCTTCTTCGATGTCTTTCTTTTGGGGAAGGACGACATCCTCGAGGTCTTTGCAGTAGGGAACAGGACAGTCTTTACCGGCCACTCTTTGAACAGGAGCGTCTAGATAGGTAAAGGCCTCTTCCATGATGCGGGCAGAGAGCTCGGCACCGAAGCCGCAGGTTTTGACAGCTTCGTGGACGATGAGAACTTTGGAGGTTTTTTTAACTGAAGTGAGGATGGTCTCCATATCGAGCGGGACCATGGTACGAAGATCGATCACTTCGATAGAAATGCCCTCTTTTTTGAGGTTGTCTGCGATCTCTACAGCCATCATGACCATCATTCCCCAGACGATAATTGTGAGGTCGGTGCCAGTTCTTACGACATTGGCTTTACCAAGAGGAAGGATTGCATTTTGATCCGGTTCTGGGCGTGCACAGAAGGCTCTTTGACGATAGAGTCCTTTATGCTCAAGGAAGATCACGGGATTAAGATCGCGGATTGCGGACTTGAGGAGCATTTTCGCATCGGCTGCGTTACTTGGGATTACTACTTTTAAGCCTGGGCAGTGCGAGAGATAGGCTTCGGTACTTTGAGAATGGTAAGGTCCGCCTTGGATATATCCGCCATAGGGCATACGGATGACTACAGGCATTGTCCACTCGCCGTTGGATCGGTAGTAGATACTGGAGAGCTCATTAAAGATCTGGTTCATGCCTGTCCAAGAGTAGTCTGCAAATTGGATTTCAGCGACAGGTTTAAAACCGTTAAAGGCAAGGCCGATTGCAAGCCCAACGATAGTTGCTTCTGCAAGAGGAGTATTAAAGCATCTCTCTTTTCCGAAAGCATGAGTAAGGCCTCTGGTAATTCCAAAAACTCCGCCTTTTCCATGGGCAACGTCCTGTCCAAAGACAACTACTTTAGGATCTCTTTCCATCTCTTCTTTCAGAGCGTGGTTAAGAGCGTCCATGATCACGATGGATTCACCCTCGGAAATAGGCTCTTTGTAAGCCACTTTTGCATCTGCGAATACTTTTGTTGTTGCGCTATCTTTCGAAGGGAAGGGAAGGGTATCAGCGATATCTGCAGCTTTTTCTACGTCTTCAAAGCACTCTTTTTTACATTGATCTAACTCTTCTTGGGTAAAGAATTGCGAAGAGAGAAGGAATCTTTCAAAGCTTGCAATTGGATCTCTTTTTAGATCGAGGGCAGATGCTTTTTCATCTTTATATTTTTGAGGATCATCGCTTGAGCTATGAGGGCCGATACGAGGCACTTTCGCTACGATTAAGGATGGTCCCGCGTGTTTTCTTGCTTTTTGCACAGCTTGGTAGAGAGCATGAGAGGTAAGAAGGAAATCACATCCATCGATATCGTGTACGGATAGATTCTCATAGCCTCTTGCCATTTTTACAATGGATCCGCCGGCAGTTTGTTCTTCTACAGGAACAGAGATCGCCCAACCGTTATCTTGAATGACAAAAATGACAGGCAACTTATAGATACAGGCAAAATTGAGCGCTTCGTGGAAGTCTCCTTGGGAGGTTGATCCATCACCACCGGAGACATAGACCACTTCATCTAGATTGTTTAACTTGATTCCATGTGCGCAGCCAACAGCTTGCAGAAACTGAGAGCCGACAACACTGGATTGACATGCGATTCGTAAACCAACATCGGAGAAGTGATCGGGCATCATTCTTCCGCCGGAATGGTTAGGCACTTCCCTGGCTAGGAAGGCTCCAATCAAGTCTACCAAAGAACATCCAAGTCCAATAGCAAAGGCGCGGTCTCTATAATAGGGAAATCCCCAGTCTTTACCCGAGGTAAGAGAGATTGCGGAAAGGACTCCAATCAGTTCGTGGCCGGCAGCAGATAGCTGAAAAGTTCCGCCTTTATTCTGGCGTACTAATTTCTTCATTTTCTCATCTACAAGGCGGGTGTGATAAACAGCCCTTAACACCTTTTCACAATGAGTTTTTGTAAGAAAGGGAAGTTCATTTGCTAAAGCCATCTCTTTAGTAAAAACTTGCATGGAATACCAAAGTAAAAAATTTATTCTTAAATGTAGGTACTATTATATCAGATAAGTTTCTTTAAAACTACTTCTGCGGTTTCTTAAGTTGAGAAATAGGCGTGACCTTTTTAATGCCGAAACGCTTACGTTTTGTGGGGGTAAATTCCCCTTCGGCTTCGATCTTTCGCGGTCTGCCTCTTTTCTTAGGAAGAACTTCTTGAATGGCAAGCTCTACTTTAACCTCTTTTTCTAAAGGAGGAGTAATAGAAATTGCTTTAGTTTCCTTGAGTTTGTGACGGGTAAATGGTTCAAAAGAAGATTTAAACTTCTCAATACCGAGACCTTTTTCTGAACTTTGGAGTTTATCAGATAGATGTCTTAGCGACTCCAGTCTTTGGGACAGCGCTTCCAGCTTCGCATCTACTTTTACGCGGGCGCTACCTCTGAGAGAGGCAAGAAGCTGCTCTTCTGACTCAAACTTAGCAGAGAAGGTGACCGATGCGGCACTAGTAATATCAGGTATATATAGGAAGAGCCTAGCAGGTACTGGAACAGTGGTATAAATATCGACAGTAAATTGAGGCTCGATCTCAACCTTTGCTACCTGTTTTGGGGGTCTTCCTCTCTTAGGTCTTGGGTTCAAGGCTTCACTTGAATAATAGGTCTTAGCTTTAATAACTAACTGTTCACGGGCCTGCGCAATATCTTTTGGAACTTTGGCCTCAAAGAGGTTGCGTTTAAGTTTTTCTACCAGATTTCTGGTTAAGTCTAGGTCTTCTTCAAAAACAAAGTGGATATTTTGCTGACGGAGCCACTCAATAATTCGAATACGGAAACGCTCTTGATAGTACTGCTGCCATTTCTCTAGCTCTGTCAAATGGTCATAGATAAACTCTAGGAAGTTTTCACGGGCCTCTCTTCCACCGATCAGGTCCAAAAGCTTTTCTTTGGTATCGATGTCGTAGACCTTTTCATTGACAAACCCTTCCATGAATTTTTTGATCTCATAAAAGGTCATCTTTGGAAGCAGGCAATATCTGGGCGCATGATCGGTTAGTTCTTTATAGAGCTGGTCTAGCTCTTCCTGACCTTTATCAAGATCTGCGTAGAGCAAAAAGCCCTCCGAACGATCTAAAAAGAAATCTCTTTCATCGTCTGATTTCGCAAAGGCGTCCATCAGGCGGTGGTAGCGAAGTATCAAAGGATTTTTTGGTTCAGGATAAGTTGCCGGCATAGAATCTACTTTTTTTTAGCTAGGATAGCAGAAGAACCATCTCATTGCAAGTTATCGATTAAAATTCTATCATGATCTCCTTATCAATGAAGGCTTTTACATATGTTGGACATCAAGGAAATTCGAGCAAATCCCAAAGAAATAGAAAAACTTCTTAAACGAAAGATGCCGGAGGCAACTCTTGCCCCTATTTTGGCATTGGATGAAAAAATCAGAGATTTAAAAACCGGATCGGAAGAGTTAAAGGCAAAGAGAAATGCTGCTTCTAAAGAGGTTGGAGAGAGAAAAAGAAAAGGCGAAGATGCCTCCTCTATTATGAAAGAGGTAGGAGAGATGGGCGAAAAGATCCAGCAGATGGACCACGCCTGGAAACGTCTGGAAGAAGAGATGGTCCATGCTCTTGCCTGCTTACCTAATATGCCCTTTGAAGATATCCCTGAGTCCCATCATGCCAAAGACAATGTTTGTATTAAGGAGTTTGGTCAAAAAAGGCATTTCGCCTTTCCTTTCAAAAATCACGTGGAATTGAATGAAAAACTGCACCTCTTTGATTTTAAACGAGGAGCTAAAATTGCAGGCTCCGGATGGCCCGTCTATACGAAATTAGGAGCAAGACTTGAGTGGGCTCTTCTCAATTACATGTTAGATATCCATCGAAAAAATGGTTTTTCGATGATTATGCCCCCCCTTCTCGTAAGACCTGAGATTATGTACGGCTCCGGGCAATTGCCGAAATTTGAATCTCAACTCTTTAAACTAAAAGATGAAGACTATCATCTTTATTTAATTCCCACTTCAGAAGTGGCTCTAGCTGGTATGCACTACCAAGAGATTTTCGATGAGAACCAACTTCCGATTAAATACACCTCTTACACTCCTTGTTTTAGAAGAGAAGCGGGAGCTGCTGGATCAAACGAGCGTGGTCTCATCCGTATGCACCAGTTTAATAAAGTAGAACTATTCTGTCTTACTAAGCCGGAAGATAGCAATAAGATGTTTGATGAGATGCTGAAATCTGCTGAAGAGGTATTGCAAGGGTTAAACATGCACTACCGTAACATGCTGCTTGTCACCGGAGATATGTCTTTTCAAGCTGCTAAAACAATCGATATCGAAGTATGGCTACCGGGACAAAACCGCTACTATGAGGTCTCTTCTGTTTCTAACTGTACCGATTTCCAAGCAAGAAGAGCAGAGACCCGCTACAAAGAAAAAAAAGACGGCAAAACAGCCTTTGTGCATACTCTGAATGGATCTGGCCTTGCAACCTCAAGGCTCATGGTAGGGCTTTTGGAAAACAACCAAAGAGAAGATGGAACAGTAGAAATTCCTAAGATCTTGCACCCCTACTTAGAGGAAGAAATCATAGAGTTAAAACCATGAAAAGTTATTTAGAAGACTTCCTTCAGTTTATCTATGCATCCCCTACTCCCTATCATGCAGCAAAGGAGGCAGGGGTAAGACTTGCCGAAGCAGATTTTATTCCGTTAGAAGAAAATAAATCTTGGGAGATGAAAAAAGGAGAAAAGTATTTTCTCATTAAAGATCAGGCTCTCACCTGCGCATTCATTCTCCCTAAGAAGTCAGCTAAAAAAATCTTAATCACCGCATCTCATTTAGATAGTCCTGCGCTGAAACTGCGCCCTGACCTTCGCTCTCCAACAGAGCATAGCCAATTAGGGGTGGAGATTTACGGCGGCCCGCTTTTGAACTCGTGGCTCAATGTAGACCTTGGCATTGCTGGCCGTGTTTTGTATTCGGACAAAAGAAATAAGATCAAAACCAAGTGGATCGATTTTAGAGACTTTCCTCTCTTTATTCCCCAGCTTCCGATTCATCTAGATCGAGAAGTCAATGACAAGGGGCTACAACTAAATAAACAAGATCATTTGAAGCCGATCTTCTCCTTTTCAAAAATAGACATTCTAAAGGTGCTTCAAAAGAACTTTTCTTTTGACAACCTACTCTCTTACGACCTATTTCTTTTTCCTTTGGAAGCTCCGAGACTTGTTGGATATGAACAAGAGATGATCGCATCTTACAGGTTAGATAACCTATCGTCTGCTTATGCACAGCTTGCTGCAATGATTGAATCCGAAGCTGATGAGGATACTTTAAAAATTGCTATTTTTTGGGACCATGAAGAGATCGGCTCTAAGACCCATCTTGGCGCGGACTCTATTTTTGTAATGGACCTACTACACCGAATCCTTGGGAAAGAAGAGACAATGCTCTGCAAAGAAAGAGCCTTTGCCATCTCTATCGACGTATCCCATGCGCTAAACCCCAACTTCCCGGCAAAGTTCGATCCTCAATACACTCCAATCCTAGGGCATGGGATCTCTTTGAAATATTCGGCAGCACAAAAATACACTAATAGCGCTCTTTCAACTGCTGTCATGAAACTCCTTTGTGAAAAAGAGAAGATCCCCTTTCAAAACTATGTCGCAAGAAATGATACGCCTTCAGGAAGCACTGTTGGTCCTATGATGTCTGCTACCTTAGGAATGAGATCAATTGATATTGGATGCTCTCTTCTTTCTATGCACTCAACTCGTGAAGTGATCTCTTCAAAAGACCAATATGATCTTTATAGGCTTTTGAAGGCAGCTTACGCAACTTCCATACTTTTTGAAGAGACGAATGAGTGATTCCCATTTTAAAGGCAAAGAGGTCGTAGAGCATCTCTACGATGCAAGGCTAAAAGGAAAGGCTGCAACATCCGAAGTTCACGGCGCGGAACTTCCCGGCCATTTTTTCTCTTGTTTTGATGCGATCAAAGAGACAGCGATTCTCATGCTTATTTTGCATCTTCTGGCTTTTCAAACTTATCTATTCCTGATTTTCATTCTTCTCCTCATGGTCTATAAATTTGGAAGAAGCTCTCTTTTGGGTTGGATCCGTTTGCAAAGACTTCATAGGCTCATCGAAGAAGAGAGATGGGAGATAGAACATCACCGTCAGCAAGAGAGAAAAGAGTTAGAAGCGCTCTATCAAGCAAAGGGTTTTTCCGGCAGAATGCTCCAAGAAGTAGTAGACGTTCTCATGGCAGATGACAATCGCCTTTTGCAAGTTATGCTAGAAGAGGAATTAGGACTTACTTTAGAAGCCTTTGAACATCCCCTAAAGCAAGGGTTTGGCGCTCTCATTGGTGTCTTAATTGCAGGAATAGTTCTTTACGCCTGTTTATTCATACCATTTGGCGTTTGGATAGGTGCACTTCTTTTAGTTGGTGTTACAGCAGGACTTTCTGCAAAGAAAGAGAGAAATCCTATTGCCTCTTCTGTGATTTGGAATATTAGTTTGACCCTTCTGATCGGCCTGCTCACGATCTTTCTGAAAGCTATGTTATGACCCCCTATCAGTTTGATGAATTCTTTGCCTCTGGGCTTAGTGAGTCCGTAAGTCCTTTCCTGACTCCAAGTTCTAGGAAATGGAGTAAAAACTTACCACTAAAATCCTCTTTTTTAGCTGCCTTTTTTTTAGCTTTAGCGTTTGCTTTTTCATTTTTTCATCCAATTCTTTCCAATCTGTTTTTAACTCTAGTCTTTTTTCTTGCTGGCATCCCTGCGATTTTAAGTGCGGTGGAGGACTTTAAAAACTTTGAGATCAACATCGATCTTTTAATGACTCTCTCTGCATTTATCTCTCTTTTCATTGGAAGCGGTCTTGAGGGCGCTCTTCTTTTAGTACTCTTTGAAATCTCCGGATCTTTGGAAGAGTCGGTTGGAGCAAAAGCAAAAAGTGCAGTGACCCATCTTCGCGTTCTTTCTCCTACTTTTGCGTTTGTTGTGGATCCTTCAGGAAATTATTTTGAAAAAGCGGTAAGAGAGATAGAAATTGGAAGTAAAATTCTAGTAAAAGCAGGAGAGATTGTTCCTCTTGATGGAACAATCTTGGAAGGCTCTTCTTCGGTCAACTTAGTGCATTTAACGGGAGAAGCTCTTCCCAAACTCAAAATGCAAGGCGACCATGTGCCAGCGGGAGCCAGGAATTTAGAGGCCTCTTTTATCCTAGAGGTCACGAGAAAAAGCGCAGACTCTACGCTATCACGCATGATCCAATTGATCACGCAAGGAGCTGAGGCAAAACCAAAAGTGCAGAGGTTCTTAGACCGCTTTGGAAAAAAATACTCAAGCCTTGTCATTTTCCTCACCTTTCTTTTTATGTTTATCCTTCCTTTTCCCTTTTTAGGGATGGAAGGCTCGATCTATCGGGCCCTCGCCTTTATGATTGCAGCATCACCGTGCGCATTGATCATTGGCGCCCCTACTGCCTATCTTAGCGCTATCTCTTCCTGTGCACGAAAGGGAATCCTTCTGAAAGGCGGAGTAGTCCTAGATGCTCTCTCTCAATGCAAAAGATTCTGCTTTGATAAGACGGGAACATTAACAACCGGCAAACTCCGCTTATTAGAACTAATCCCCATTAAAACCAGTTTTTCTCCGCTCATTGCTTTAGGCATCGCAGAAAGTCTAGAGAGACATGTCACCCATCCTATGGCCGAAGCAGTTGAAAGAGAGGCTAGACGACAGGGCGCTCCAAAAATGGAGGTACACTCCTTCAGTCAAAAAGCGGGATATGGGCTTCAAGGAACAGTAGATGTGGAAGAAAAAAAACTATCCGTTTTCTTAGGAAGCAATGATTTTATCAAAGAGAGGATCCCAGCAGAGCTGTTTCGCCCGGGAGAGCCTTATTCTCTTCTTCTCATTGGAGAGCATCTCTTTTACCTTCGCTTCTCCGATGAATTAAGAAATGAGGGTAAGGAGACGATAGCAAAGCTCTATCAAATGGGCCTGAAGCCTATGATCATGACAGGCGATAATCTTTCCAATGCCCAAAAGACCGCAGAAGAGATAGGAATCAGCGAATATCTTGCTGAACTGAAGCCGGAAGATAAACTGAATCTAATCGCAAAGTTTTCCGAAGAGGGCGGCCTTGCCATGATTGGAGACGGCATCAACGACGCTCCTGCTCTTGCAAGAGCAACAGTTGGCATCTCTTTAGGCAAGATCGCAAGTGCAACCGCCCAAGATGCATCCGACATCATCCTTCTGAATGATGATATCTCCCTCATCCCCTGGCTGACCCTAAAAGCTAAGAAAACCACTGCAATTGTAAAACAAAACCTCTTTCTTGCTCTTTCAATCATTCTTCTCGTTACCACCCCCGCCCTTCTTGGCCTTATTCCCCTTTGGCTAGCAGTTCTTCTGCATGAAGGCGGAACTATCTTAGTGGGGCTAAATAGTCTAAGACTTTTAAAAAGAGGATAGATAAACCACCGAGAACACCGAGGTTCACCGAGATAAAAGAGAAATTAGTTTTTTATCCTTTCTTAAAAGTCAAATAAGGTCAATGTAGTCCTCCAGAAACTCAGCTGTTTTAGCTAGTTCATTTCTCCTGAGGATAACTAGATACTCTTCGGGTGTTTTGGTGGGCCGTTTTAAGGAAAGCCTGACGCGCTTAACCGATGCTAAAAATGCACTCTGTTTCAAATCACTCTGATTTAGAAAAAAGGTATCTGGATGTTGGGCCTCTATGCCGAAAGATTCAAGATAGTCACTTGGAAAATCTTTGACATTATTGGTTACAATAATTTGTGCATGCGCCTTAATGGCGGCTGCCAATACATGACAATCATTAGAATCCGGCAAGATCAATTTCTGGGCAAGGCTCTCATATCCTGAAACAAGACAATCTTCGATCGATTCATTGATGAGTTGGCGCGTTCTTTCAAGCTTTTCTTTAGAAATATCTGGCCTGTTGCGAATCAAGCTACTAATCCATTCATCATGGATACGGTCGGTCCATTTCGCTCGATACAGATCTGCAAGCCCCAACTCTATGACTAGATCCCGAAGTGGGGCCTGGTATAAAACACAAGCATCAAATAGAACTACAAAACCGGAAAACATTAATAACCAATATCAAGGTCTTGTGCTTCATCAGTTAATTGTTCCCGGATTTTTCGTCCTCTGGTTTTAGAACGTTCCTTATATTTCAAAAGATCTTCAAAAAGGATCCTGCGATGACGGCCGACTTTTCTAAAGGGAATTTTCTCTTTCTCTAGTAGTTGAATCAGAAACGGCCGAGAAATATTAAGAAAATCAGCCGCTTCCTGCGTTGTCAACTCTGCGTGAAAAGGAACAATAGTTACGGCGTTACCTTTGGCTATATGTACAAGAGTCCGAAAAATCAACTCGACGACCAGTGGGGTAAGTGAAAATTCAATCACTTTAGTCCCGTGAGGTTTTTGCAGAGTAAAGTGAAAATTCCTGCTTCCGTCTTTTGAGATGAATTTACCCATCGAAGCAACAGCTGCTTCAGCAGAAGCGATATCCCGCGTTTTAGGCAAGACAGGTCCTGATTTTCTAGTAGTTACTGCCATATTTTCCCCTCCGGTCTTAAATGAATCATAACTGGCTATTCGAAATAATCGCAACCATCAATCCCAATTGATCTCATGTGTATAAACTTTTCTCTATATCTTTGATAGCCTATTGACATACCGAGATTTTGTGCAGAGGCTACTTTGTCCCGGAGAAGATCTCCCAAGGAAATTTTGGGTGTAATTCCGGGGTAATTCTGGGGTAAATTAAGAACACATCTTGCTCATATTAAAATACATAGAAATCGAAGCAACAATAACCCCTAAATTAATTTCAGATGTTATTGTTAAACGAACAGTTAAGATTAGGATTTGATATGAAAATGAGTATTTATTAAAAGAGGTATACTTAATTGATAAAAAGACTGAAAATAGGCCAACCCAATGTTCAACTTATTTATTTTAATAATAACTTTATTGATGAATGTGAACTTAAGTTCGAAAGAGCCTATTGTTACGGCACAAAAACTACTAGATCATAAAAGAGCTTATGGTCATTTAGGTGATTTCAAGGCGCCTGAGACTGTTCTTGTCTGCTATCAGGCATCGACAATGCAGTATCTGCTCAATAAGTACCCTAACTGCTCTCCCTCTAACGCAGTAAGTCATTTTTATCTAATTCATGATGGACAAGTGGGTATTCTAGGCGATTGGGGAGTAGGAGCTCCTGGTCTTGCCATTAAAATGGAAGAGCTCATTGCATTGGGAGCAAAACGCTTTATTGCTGTGGGAACTGCCGGTAGTTTAATGGATTCTCATAGTGTTGCTGATTTTGTAGTTTGTCCAAAAGCTCTAGCTGAAGATGGGGTTGCTCACCTATATTTGACTAATAACAAACAAATGGTAGCATCTGATCCAAAACTCGTTCATGACTGGAATAGCTTTATCCAAGACCATTCTTTACCGAAATTTGACTCCGCCACGGCATGGAGCTTTTCAGCACTTTTTCGAGAAACATTAGAAGATGTATACAGAGTCAGAGAAGAAGGGTGCACCGTTGTGGAAATGGAAGCTGCAACTCTGTATGCGATTGGTAAAGAAAAGGGAGTAGAGACACTTTCTCTTTTTGTCATCAGCGATTCTATTACCGAAAAGGACTGGTTTCCACGCATAAAAGAGCCAAAAGTGAGGGACAACCTTCACTTACTAGCCGATTGGGCATTGGAATTCTGCCTGACAGAGGTTCCAGCCCGCTCTTGATATTTTGCCCTATAAAGCAACATCTAATCTGGCAATGTTTTTTGGTACTTGATTCGGTTTGGATCAGGAAAATGTTTTTGAGAATGTTTCAACAGTCCCCAAATCAAAAAAGTGATAGGAATATTCTTCTCTTGCAGACAGTTGCGATCTATTACCATGACTTCCCAATTTTGGACATAGTAATCAAACCAAGAAAGCCAACTAGTTTCAGTAGGTATCCAACTCCAGAGAGCAATGGCAAGTGGCTTATTATTTTCCGGATCGCGATATACAAAGCATTTACCATCTCCTTCTGGTTGTAAGATCGATAGTAGTTCACCTTTTGGAGAAAAAATCTCAATAGAAGATGTTTCACTGAAAAAACCCGTAGAGGGTATTTTCACCCAGGCAAGTATTTGCTCTTCTGTATCATAAAGAACATCAAAACGGTTGAGGTAGCACCTCTCTCTTTGGCTGTTGTAAAAATCAAATACTCCATAATCGCTATTCAAGATGGTACCTAAAGAGGTACTACCGTCTCGAATATGAAAGGCCCGCAGTGCGAAATCTTGTGCTACCTCAAAGTGATCAGGATAGTAAAGATCGTTAAGTGTTTGGGCATTAATGTGGGAGATAAATAAATAAGTCAAAAAAATGCATTTGAACCTCATAGGACGAAGATAATATCTGAAAAAATGAATTTAACACTCAATTTCTTAGCTACTTACGATTTTTTCCTGAAAAACTTTTAAAGATGATACAATCCCATTAGGGGGTCCCATGTCATCTAGGGAAGAAGAACTTAAGAAGGCGGTGTCGCAGGAAGGTAAGGCTTTTGAAAGCTTTTATCTCTGGCTGCAGCAGCAGATGCCCCCGGCATTTTTCGAGGAGATCGGAGAGGCAAATCTGCCGCTGGTCACCCACAATTTAATGAGCTTTCATCTACAGGAAAATTTCTCGGTAATCCACCTAAAAGATAGCGCGATCGTCCTCTGCTTGGACAGTTTGGATGCGGACCTTGCCATCTTGCAGACTTTTTCTCTCTATGGGATCAGATATTACCGCACCTTTGTCTCGAAGGAGCCTCCCCCATTTCCTGGAGTGAAAGAAAGGTTAAGAATTGGCCTTCTTCTATTTACCGAAGGAAATGAAAAGCCTCTATCTTCGGAGAAAAAAAATGAGATCCTATCGCAGTTAACAGAGAAGATTCCAACAGTCTCTTCCAATGACCTGCAGACCCTGCTCTCTGAGCTTTCACCAAGATTCCTTCGCTCAATGCCCACAGAGAGGCTAGCTTCTGCCATCGAGATGTACTATCTCGCAAAACCAAGAGATATCTGCCAGTACCAGATCAAGTACAATGAGGATTGGAAAGAGAAAGAATCCCCCTCTATGCAAATAGTCTTAGCTTGGAGAAACGTTCCTAAATACCAATTCCTGCAAAGGCTTGCCGAGACTGTTTTACGCCATAATTTGGCATTGCAAAAGATGGTGGCCACCTATGTGAAAGCCTATTCTACCGAAAGTGTGCTTATCCTATCGCTT
>Ga0206942_1080_pt1 | contig 30209 bp, 26 predicted proteins | sample Alteio_BWOrgHeat_6_FD_153253 | JGI IMG/M metagenome (GOLD analysis project Ga0206942, IMG submission 153253) | Enriched cells from forest soil in Barre Woods Harvard Forest LTER site, Petersham, Massachusetts, United States -... | ecosystem: Environmental > Terrestrial > Soil > Temperate forest > O... | reverse complement strand
CACTTTTTTTTCCTGGATAAAGGGACAGTACTGCAGGCCTCTCCAAACATTAGGCTAGCAGCGATGGGTTGGAGGTGGTTGACTGCCTCAACATATGCAGAAATAGGAACATTAACCTTACTACAGCCCTTAATAATCACTTTTCCGTTTCGGAACTTCTCCCAATCAAAATCATGAAGGCGCTGATAGAAAAGTTGTCGCTCTAAATCTTCGAGGGAGCCAAATACGATAACCCTCGCAAAAGGTTGAAGGGCAATACCAAGCAACATAAATGCCCACGTGGGCACTACAGCATCGGCGGAGCAAGTAATAGCAACATGCTTGCCAGTATAGTGAGACCAATCATGTTCCTTGATAAATTCACGAAAGTCCTTTTCCTTTAAAATCAGTCCCTGAAAAAGCAAGTCTTTTATATCAAACAGTACCCGTTCTCCAGGGGAATACAATTCTTCCAAATCGAACGTAATTAAATTACTGGCAGAAACCCTATTGATAATTTGTTCTTCCATGATTCATGTACAGTTAATGTCAACTACAAACATCAGGAAATCAAATTTGGTTTTTTAATAACGAAATCTTTCAGGTAAAGAGGCTCAAAAAACTCAGGCTTTTCAAAATCCTCGCTCAAATATTTTTTGAGTCCCATTATTCCCAAGGAGGCGGCTGAAGGCTTGATGCCCGTGATAAATTTTGCATTGCTGTGATGAATTGTGTTTTTGCACTTATCCGAACCTTCTCCAAAAAAATAAATTACCTTTTGGCGCAGCCAGGTAGAAAAACTTTTCTCATCAATAACTTTCGCCTGAATGGGTTCGACAATATTCCCTTTGCAATCGCATAGCATGCAGTAAACTTCCATTCTCCGCGCATCCAACATTGGACAAAGCAATACATCGTTCATACAGGCTGACTCTGTGTATTGATCTATAAATTGTTGAGCAATCAAAGAAAGAGAATTGGCTGAAATCAACGGAATATCCAATGCATAGCAGATACCCTTTGCTGTTGCTACACCAATCCGCAAACCGGTATAGGATCCTGGGCCAGACGCAACAACAACCGCATTAAGTTGTTTTGTACTCAGACCAGAATCCTTAAAAAGGCTCTCAACCAACACCGCCAGCATCGAAGCAGTGGTCAACTCACGGACGCTTTCTTTATAGGCAATTAATCTTTGATCTTGATGAAGGGAACAGGAGAACAAATGGGTGGTCGTCTCTAAACTTAGGAGAAACGCCATTTACTGAGGGGACAATAATTGTTTAAACCGACCTTGGTCTGCCAATAATTTTTTTGCGGCTGATATTTCCGAATCCGTATCGATGCTAACGTCTATTTGACCTTGAACCAATTGATAATGAAACGCTATTTCTTGCTCTAAGGCGTGCATTATTTCATCTTTGTAATGAGCAAAGTCGCTATTATGCATGAGAACAATCTTGTTTTTCAGCTCATCCAACGATGACTGCAGTTGATCAAAATATTTTTCATTTTTAGCTGAGGCAATCACTGATTCAACTTTATTTTCCAATTCAGAAGTATAGACAAACTTTTGGCTTCCAATCCAAGAAACAAATTGGTTGTAGTCCGAATCAGAAAGCCTGAATGACTTCATCGACTTTGGTGAAGGCCGGTGTTCTCCACAATATTTACTTGCGAAATCGAAAATCAAGCCGGATGAAATCAATTCGACTGTAGGCGTTGAAACGGTTTCCGGCCCGACTGCTAAGTCAGGATCAAGCCCGGCACCATCATATACTTTACGACCGATTTTGGTTTTGAATTCTCTTTTCAGGGAATCAGGAAATTTAGCAACAGAACCATCGCTATGGCGATGGGCATAATCAATTGCCTGAATGCATCGCCCACTTGGAATGTAATATTTTGCTGTGGTGATCTTAAGTTGTGCATCATAGGCAAGCTGTCGTGTTGTTTGAACAAGGCCTTTTCCAAAAGTTCGTTGACCAACGAGCAAAGCGCGATCGTAATCCTGAAGTGACCCTGCAACAATCTCTGAAGCCGAAGCACTTCCACCACTGGTTAAGATGACCAACGGTATTTCCAAATCCACCGGGTTATTTAAGGTGGAGTATGTCTTGTTTGATTCGGATGCTTTTCCCCGCGTAGAGACCACCTCTTTTCCCTTCGGGATAAATATATTCACAATGTTCACTGCTTCATACAGCGAGCCCCCAGGGTTATCCCGCAGGTCAAGGATCAATTTTGTTGCGCCCTGGGTTTTCAATTTTGTTAGCGCATCGGCTACTTCACGCCCGGCACCGGGGGTGAATTCATCGAGTTTAATATATCCTAAATCGCCATCGATTAAGCCTTGGTAGGTCACGTTACTGATCTTAATCTTTTGACGAATCAACCTAAATTTCAAATTCCCCGGCTCCCCATATCGCTTCACTTCTATTTCAACTTCGGTTTGAGGAACCCCCTTGAGCAACGCACTTGATTCATTCGTCGGTTTTCCTTGAACGCTTTTGCCGTCAACAGAAATTAATTCATCGCCTACCTGAATACCGGCACGATGTGCCGGAAATCCAAGATAAGGATTAGTAATTACCGTTTTGTGATTGATCAGCCCCACCAATGCCCCGATACCCGCATACTCACCTGTTGTTTGGATGCTGAAAGCCTCTGAATTTTCTTTTGGGATGTAGTCGGTATAGGGATCAAGTTGCTCCAACATACCGTTGATGCCTGTATCAATCAGCTTCTTCGGATCAACTTCATCGACATAATTGGCGTTTACTTCTTTCACCAGCGTGGCGAAAATATCGAGGCTTTTGGCGATATCGAAATAGCGGTCGGCAGGAACAGTAAAGGCAAGCAAAACCGCACTCACAGAAGCAAAAACTGCCAATTTTAATTTCGCACGCCTCATTTCTAATCGCTTAATTGATCAATTTATTAAATGACAATACCATTTTAGAATGGATAAAAGCCGATGGTAAAACTTCTTTGGCAGTGTAAATATACGCAATAGAAAAAAAATGGTCTGAAGCCAATTTAGTTTTGTTCAGGCGATATCCCTCACGAAATCGTCTCTTGATGAGATTTCTGTCCACAGCTCTTTTAAAGATGCTCTTTGGCACAGAAATCATTACCTGATGGATGCTGTTATGGCTTGAAATAAAAAAAACTTTGAAGGGATATATGTAAAAAGAGGAACCCTTATCAAAGACCTCCTGAATTTGCTTCTTGCGCGAAAGCCTTTCCGATTTTTTGAATGAAAACGTTGTCACCTCGGGATTTTAAACCAAAATCCGAATGGCACTTAGATTTTATTTGCTTTTAGAAGTGCCTTCGTCAGAAACGGTAAGTTTCTTACGGCCTTTTTTTCTGCGGCTTGCCAATACCCTGCGGCCATTAGCAGTTGCCATGCGCTGGCGGAAACCGTGCTTGTTTGTTCTTTTTTTGCGCGAAGGTTGAAATGTACGTTTCATCGGTTAATAATTATTGTTAAGGTCAGATGGAATGCCTTATGGCATTCCATAACTGCTGTTTCTTTTCAAGGGGCGCAAAGATGAATAGATTTATCGGATTTACAAAAACGAAAAGCTCCTTTCAAAAAAGGACAACTGCACCCGTAACGATTAATTAATTGATCTATTTCTTTTCCGGTGAAGCTGCCTTAGCCTTGGCCTTGGCAAAATCGCCTGCTTTGACAATATTCATGGACTCCATTTTCAGGTATTTCTTTGCAGTCTCATTGATTTGGTCAACCGTCAAGTCCATTACTTTCTTCTCATAAGCTTCATCCCAATTCAAATTTCTTTTGATGAATAAATAGTTATTTAACGTGCCTGCTAACCCACCATCCTGAGCACGTTGTACCGTCCGCTGCTGCGACCAACCGGATTTTGCTGCCGTTAACTCATCGGCAGTGAACCCGGTGGTAATCACCTTGCCGATCTCCTCCCTGAAAGCAGTTTCCAGTTTATCGACATTTTCGGGGGCATAAATGGCATAGGCAAAAAATGACCCAACCGGATCCAGTGCTCCCGCGCTAAACTGAGAGCCGACACCGTAACTTAAGCCGTCTTTCTGGCGAATTCGCGTAGCCAATCTGGAATTAAGAAATCCTCCTCCCAACATAAAGTTACTCATCACCATAGCGGGATAGTCTGGGTTATCATCGCGAAACTCGAAATTGTAATTAGCAACAAAAAAAGCGTTTGCCTTGTCCGGCGTTTCAATCGATTCATTAATAGTTTGCACTTGTACTGCCTTGTTCGCGATGCGGGTGAACGGCTTTAGGCTCTTCCAATTTCCAAAAAGATCGGCGGTCAGTGCTTTGATTTCATCTGGATCAAAATCACCGACCATTGACATCGTTCCGTTATCAGCACCATAAAAATCCTGATAGAATTTTTTTACTACATCCAACGACAAAGCCTTTGTGTCGGCCACATCCTCATCGAACGTGGAAACATAACGCGGATCACTCTTATCAAACGGAGACACATGACGCTGTATTTTATTGATGGCGATGGCTTGCGGCTCGCTGCGTTGCGACTCAACGTTCGCCAAATTCTCGCTTTTCAATTTTTCAAATTCATCCGCAGGGAAGTTAGGTTCTTTAAGTACTTCTGCCACTAACTTGAGTACTTCAACCAGGTTTGGTCGGGTGGTGCTAATATTCACAGCAACCTGCGTAGGGCCGCCAAAAATATTAACATTGGCCTTCAGCCTATCAAATTCATCTTTGATTTGCTGGCGTGTGTGTTTGGAGGTTCCTTTGTTTAGCATACTTGCTGCGTACTCACCGGCTGCGCCTTTGTTTTGCAATGAATTTAAATCACCTAAACGCAACGTGATCCTTGCCTCCACGGATTCACCACGGGTTTTCTTGGAAAGAATCGCCAATTTCATTCCGTTTTGCAATTCCGTTCGCACCGTGCGCGATTCAATGTTGGCAGGCGATGGATCGAAGGACTCACCTTGCGCAATCGCCTGTGTTCCCTTATAATCTTTCACCATTTCATTCACATCCGGAATAGGCGGAATTTCAGAACGATCTGGTTTTTCGGTTGGGATAAATATCCCGACAGTTCGATTGTCTTGCTTCAAATATTCACGAGCTACCCGCATAACGTCCAGCGTTGTTACTGCTTTAATGCGATCGCGATTGATGAACAGCAATCTCCAATCACCCATGCCAACATAGGTACTTAGTTGAAGGCAAATACTTTGGGAAGAATTAAATGAAAGTTCAATTTGCTTTAAGATTTCATTTTTAGCGCGTTCCACGTCTTCCTTTGAAGGAGGTGAAGCTGTAAATTCGTCTAGCGTTTTAAGCATCACGTTCTTCGCATCCTCCAGCGATTTCTCCTTCAGCACTTCAACGTAATTGAGTAGCAGCGAGGGCTCTTTAAACGAAAAAGCAAACGACCCAATAGAACTCGCGATTTTGGTATCCACCAAATTTTTATACAAACGGCCAGCCGGTTCACTTCCAAGAAGGCGAGCCAGGATTTGAATTGCGGCAAAATCCTTATGCGATCCGGCCGGCACATGATACGCAGCAATGGCAACCTGTACATCGCCCACTCTTCGAAGTGATACTGATCGTTCGCCATCCTGCGTAGGATCAACCGTGTAGGTCTTCTGAAGTTCGCGCTGTGGCTTAGCGATCGTTCCAAAGTAATTATTGATCAATTCCAGCGTCTTCACTTCATCAATTTTACCGGCAACGGCCAAAACGGCATTATCCGGTTGATAAAACCTTCTATAGAAACCTTGAAGTCTATCGATCGGTACATTTTCCAAGTCAGCCCGTGCCCCGATGGTAGATTTTCCGTAGTTGTGCCACAAAAATGCGGTTGACGTAACACGCTCCAATAAAACTCTGAAAGGATCATTTTCACCGGATTCAAATTCATTCCTCACCACAGTCATTTCACTATCCAAGTCTTTTTTAGCGATAAAGGAGTTGACCATCCTGTCACTTTCTAAATCAAGTGCCCATTTCAAATTTTCATCGGTGGCATTAAAGGTTTCAAAATAATTCGTGCGATCAACCCAAGTAGTGCCATTAGGGCTCGCTCCATGCGATGTCAATTCCTGAGGAATGTTCTGATGCTTGGGCGAGCCTTTAAAAACCAAATGCTCCAGCAAGTGTGCCATTCCCGTTTCACCATAGTTTTCATGTTTCGAACCAACCATGTAGGTAATGTTCACCGTGATTGTTTGCTTTGAAGGATCCGGGAAAAGTAAAACGCGAAGTCCGTTGGCCAAATGATATTCGGTGATTCCTTCTACGCTGGTAATTTTCGCTGGCGCAGGCAACACCGATTTTGGTTCAGTTTTAGCTTCAACCTTTTTACTGTCCTTTTCTTTGTTTTTCTGCGCAAAGACCAAATTAACGGTTAGCAGGACAACTGCCAATACAATACTTTTCTTCATAAAAATTTAGTTAACGATCAACAAATGAATATCTAACCTGAAAAATAACTTTCCGAAGCAAAACTTCTAAGGCAATAATAAGGAATATTTTAGTTTTGATGTACTTTATCAAAGATGGTCGTAGACATTGCCACAACATTACAAACCAGAGGCCTTTCAGTAGGTTATCGGAACGGGCAATTTTCAACTCTACTTTTTGAAAACATCAACCTTTCACTTCCGACTGGAAAACTCACTTGCTTCATGGGACCTAATGGAATTGGCAAGTCCACGTTGATCAGAACATTAGCCGGACTACAGAAGCCGTTGGCCGGTGAATCCTCTAGGTTTGACGAAACAAAAATTGCGCTTGTGCTTACTGATAAAATTTCTTCCAACAATATGCGGGTTTTTGATTTGGTGAGCTATGGTCGCTATCCCTATTTAGGCTGGGGTGCTTCTCTCGAACTAGACGATTATGACATCGTTTACCAATCCATGGCAGAGGTTAACATTCAAAGTCTGGCCGATAAAAAATTAGAAGAACTCAGCGATGGACAAATGCAATTGGCCATGATCGCACGAGCAGTCGCCCAGGAAACACCGATCTTACTTTTGGATGAACCCACGGCTCATCTTGATTTGAACAATCGTGTCGAAATCATGAAACTTCTGCATCGCTTGGCAAGAAAAAAAAATAAAGCCATTTTAGTGGCTACCCATGAGTTGGATCTTGCCTTACAATTAGCTGATCAGATATGGCTCACCGCTCCCCATAAAAAAATTAAAACGGGCATTCCGGAAGACCTTGTATTGGACGGTTCTTTCGATGACGTCTTTAAATTCAAAGGATTCGATTTGAAGACGGGCAAAATCAAACACGAGTCGCATCAAGACAAATTAATAAACTTGAAAGGAGAAGGCTTTCCTTTTCTCTGGACGAAGAATGCGCTACAGCGTGAAGGTTTTTCAGTTTCCTCCGAAGGAAAAATTCCGATCGCTATCAACCAGGAAGATGAAAAATTAACATGGACAATGAACGAGCAGACCTTTAACAGCATTAGCGAATTACTCAACCTACTAAGGTGATTAAAATCAATTCAACTATTTTATAATTTTCCTTCACCATGAAAAAAATTCTGTTTTACTCTTTTGTCCTTTTGCTCTCCTGCAACGAAAAAAAAGGTCACGACTTCCAAATTGCGAATGTCAGCTCAGCGTATCAAACGCCCTATTTCGAGGATTCCCTTAGACCTGAAAAGATTTTAAAATATAAATTTGTTATTGATTCTATTTTCAGGCAATCGGCAAGAACAAACCACAATCCGGCCATTGCCTATGGAGTGGTGGTTGATGACAAGTTGGTTTATTCCAACGCAGTTGGCTACACAAATTTGGAAAAGAAGATTGCGGCCGATAGCAAATCCAGGTTCCGAATTGCCTCGATGACCAAAAGCTTTACCGCCATGTCGATCTTGAAGTTGCGCGATGAAGGGAAACTTCAATTGTCTGATCCGGTCGCTCAATACATTCCTGAAATGGAGGCACTAAAATACCCAACTAAAGATGCCTCACCGATTACCATTTTTAATTTACTCACGATGTCCGCTGGATTTCCGGAAGATAATCCGTGGGGCGATCGCCAACTTTCAGATACCGATCAGGAATTAATTGACTTGGTAAAAAGTGGAATTTCATTTTCGAGCAACCCTGGTTCGCAATTTGAATACAGCAACCTTGGGTATGGTTTACTCGGACGAATTATTTCTAATGTATCGGGAAAGCGCTATCAAGACTATGTCATCGATAATATTTTGCGGCCGCTACAAATGAATGATTGTGAATTTGAGCATGAAAAGATTGCCAACGAAAAATTAGCGCTTGGTTATCGATGGGAAGATAACATATGGAAACCGGAGGCGCTTCTCAAAGATGGATCATACGCCTCCATGGGAGGTATGATTTGCACCATCGATGATTTTGCCAAATACATGAGTTTCCTTTTGACTTCGTGGCCACCTCGTAATGAAGATGAAGTTGGTCCAGTAAAAAGAAACTCAGCGCGCGAACTCCAGAAGCCATGGGTGTTTCGCGGGCTTGCTCCCAATTACAAAACACATAGTGGTGAACTTTGTCCACGCACCGGTAGCTACGGCTTTGGGTTAGGTTGGCGACAAGACTGTCACGGATTAGTTTCAATTTCTCACAGTGGTGGATTACCAGGCTTTGGCAGTGTTCACATTCTCCTGCCCGATCTCGGTATTGGCATTGTTGCGTTCAGTAATTTGACTTATGCCAATATGGGTGCGCCTGCATCTCAAGCACTTGACACCCTGGTTTCTTTAACCAACTTGAAGAAAAGGGTTTTGCCAGTTTCACCTACCCTCAAAAAAGTGCAAGATCGACTTGTGAAGTTGATTCCCGATTGGAGTGATCAACACGATGCCCTCTTCGCAGAGAATTTCTTTCCCGACCGATCAAAAGCTTACCGCAAAAAAGAAACCGATGAACTCCTAACCAAGATTGGAAAAGTGGTTTCAGTCAGTAAAATACAACCCGAAAATTTATTACGCGGTGTGTTTGACATCATTGGTGAAAAAGGAAGTATAGAAGTTTACTTTACCCTCACTCCGGAGGCCGATTCGAAAGTGCAGTATTTGAGTTTTAGATTGAAGGAATGATTATTTTGTTTTCGTTCGCTCGATCTCTTTCAAATTTTCAATTTTCTTATTTCTCAAGAACCCATTGATATCCTCAAAGTGTTCTTTGATCCTTTTATTCCCGAATTCAAAAACTTTGTGGGCAAGCCCGTCAAGGAAATCGCGGTCGTGAGAGACGAGGATTAGTGTGCCATCAAATGCTTGCAAGGCGTCTTTCAAGATATCTTTTGTCTTGATGTCGAGGTGGTTGGTCGGCTCATCGAGAATCAAAAGGTTCACCGGTTGCAGCAAGAGTTTGATCATCGCCAAACGAGTGCGTTCACCACCAGAAAGTACCTTCACTTTTTTATCGATAGTGTCTCCACTGAACATGAACGCACCCAAAATGTCTTTGATCTTGGTTCGAATATCTCCTTGTGCGATCTGATCAATCGTTTCAAACACCGTAAGGTCAACATCGAGCAATGAAGCCTGATTTTGCGCGAAGTAGCCAATCATCGAATTGTGTCCCATTTGAAGTTTACCTTCATAGTCAATTTCACCCATAATGGCTTTCACCAGGGTGGATTTCCCCTCCCCGTTTTTTCCGACAAAAGCAACTTTCTCCCCACGTGCAATGGTCAATGAGGTATCTTGAAAAACTACGTGATTTCCGTATCTCTTTGTCAGTCCATCCACCATTACCGGGTAACTACCGGAGCGGGGTGCAGGAGGAAATTTTAGATTCAACGAAGACGTATCTACTTCATCTACTTGCACGATCTCAATTTTCTCCAGCATTTTCACGCGTGATTGTACTTGCAGTGTTTTGGAATAAGTTCCCTTGAAACGCTCGATGAACCCGGTGATGTCCGCAATTTCCTTTTGTTGGTCGTCAAAATGTTTCTGTTGTTGCTCGCGCCTTTCCTTTCGCAATTGCAAATAGTGCGAATAGTTGGTCTTGTAATCGTAAATGCGGCCCATCGTTATCTCAATGGTGCGATTGGTGAGATTGTCCACAAACGCTTTATCGTGACTGATCACGATGACCGCCTTGGCATTATTCGTCAAAAATTCTTCGAGCCACTGCACCGATTCTATATCGAGGTGATTGGTTGGCTCGTCCAACAAAATCAAATCCGGTTTTTGTAATAGAATTTTTGCGAGTTCGATTCGCATACGCCAACCTCCGCTAAACTCACTTGTTGATCTTATAAAATCGGATCTTACAAATCCCAGTCCCATCAACGTCTTCTCAACTTCGGCATCGAAGTTTACTTCTTCGATGGAATAATATTTTTCACTAAGCTCTGAAACTTGCTCAATAATTTTAGAATATTCATCCGATTCGTAATCCGTTCGCGTTTCTAACTGTTTATTGAAATCATCCATCTGCGCTTTCATGTTCAGGATTTTACTGAACGCTTTTGAAGTTTCCTCAAAAACGGAGCAGTCATCGGCTGTTAACAGGTGTTGAGGTAGATAAGCAATCACTGAATCTTTAGGGGACGAAACTTTCCCCCGGGTGGGTTTACTAACGCCCGCCATAATCTTGAGCAACGTTGATTTACCCGCACCGTTCTTACCCATGAGGGCGATGCGATCGTTTTCGTTGATATTAAAAGTAATGTCTTTAAACAGCGAAGAGCCATTAAACTCCACACTCACTGAGTCTACTGAGATCATAATTCTATAAATGAGGCGGCAAAGATATTACAGGGTGCATCATTTATAACTATTTTTAAAAAAGAGTCAAACAAAAAAGGCAGGATAACCTGCCTTTTTTTTCATTTCATTTTAGTTTACTCGCTCTTCTTTTCTTTCGAAGACGCTTTCGCTTTTTTGGATTTAATAACCAACTCTTCACCCGTACCTTCATAGTCGGCCATGATCGTACCGCCATCGGAAACTTCTCCTTTGAGAATTTCTTCGGCAACCGGGTCTTCCAAATATTTCTGGATCGCACGGTTTAACGGACGCGCACCAAACTGATGATCGTAGCCTTTTTCCGCCAGGAAGTCTTTTGCTTTCTCGGTAAGTTCTACATGATAGCCCAGTGTAAGGATTCTGGCAAACAATTTACCAAGAGTGATATCAATGATCTTGTGGATATGTTCACGCTGCAATGAATTGAATACGATCACATCGTCCAGGCGATTCAAAAACTCAGGGCTAAAAGCACGCTTCAGGGCATGTTGGATGGTACTCTTCATCACTTCTTCATCGTTCTCGCGATTTGCCTTGGTGGTGAACCCGATGCCAGCGCCAAAGTCTTTCAGGTCGCGCACACCGATATTCGATGTCATGATGATAATCGTATTCCTAAAATCAACCCTTCTGCCCAATCCATCGGTGAGGATTCCATCGTCCAGCACCTGTAACAAAATATTGAAAACATCCGGATGAGCTTTTTCGATTTCATCCAAAAGGATAACGCTGTATGGCTTTCTCCTGACTTTCTCCGTGAGTTGTCCGCCTTCTTCATACCCCACGTATCCGGGAGGCGCTCCTACCAACCGCGATACGGAAAATTTTTCCATGTATTCACTCATGTCAATACGAACCAGCGCATCATCCTTATCAAACAAATAGCTGGCAAGTACTTTGGCAAGTTCTGTTTTGCCTACACCGGTTGGGCCAAGAAAAATAAATGAGCCAATCGGCTTTTTAGGATCTTTTAATCCTACACGGGTACGTTGGATGGCTTTCGTTAGTTTTTTAATGGCTTCTTCCTGACCGATGACTCTCCCACTTAACTGTTCCGCCATGCCCAACAGTTTGTTGCTTTCCTTCTGTGCGATCCGGTTAGCTGGGATGCCCGTCATCATACCCACTACATCGGCAACGTTATCTTCGGTAACGACGTATTTCTCCGTACGGGTCTTTTCTTCCCAACGTGCCTTGGCCAAATCAAGCTGCTCGATGAGTTTCTTTTCTTTATCGCGAAGTTGCGCTGCTTCTTCATACTTCTGGCTTTTTACCACGCGGTTCTTCTCTTTCTTTACATCCTCGATCGCTTCCTCAAATTTCACGATATCATCCGGAACATGAATGTTGTTAATGTGAACACGTGCTCCTGCTTCGTCCATAACATCGATGGCTTTATCGGGAAGAAACCGGTCGCTGATGTAACGATCGGAAAGTTTTACACATGATTCCAATGCTTCTTTCGTATACGTGACATGATGATGCTCTTCGTATTTTTCTTTGATATTCTCGAGAATCTGGATTGTTTCGTCCACAGAAGTTGAATCGACCATTACCATTTGAAACCGGCGAGCCAAGGCTCCATCCTTTTCAATGTACTGACGATACTCATCCAATGTAGTTGCTCCAATACATTGTATTTCACCGCGGGCTAACGCCGGCTTGAACATATTGGAAGCGTCCAGTGAACCAGAAGCTCCCCCTGCACCGACAATGGTGTGAAGCTCATCGATGAATAAAATCACATCGGGAGATTTTTCGAGTTCGTTCATGACCGCTTTCATCCGCTCTTCAAACTGGCCGCGGTATTTGGTTCCGGCAACCAGCGAAGCAAGATCAAGAGTAACCACCCGCTTGCCGAATAAAACCCGGGACACTTTCTTTTGAACGATGCGCAAGGCAAGGCCTTCCGCAATGGCTGTTTTACCAACGCCCGGCTCTCCAATTAAAATCGGATTGTTCTTTTTTCTTCTTGATAAAATTTGTGCTACACGTTCAATTTCTTTTTCGCGGCCTACGATCGGATCGAGTTTATTGTCTTCGGCAAGCCGTGTCAGGTCCCGACCAAAATTGTCAAGAACCGGTGTACGTGATTTTTCGCCGCCTTTCTTTTCTTTGCTTGATCCTGGCACTGCGCCGCTCCCAAACATTTTGGACGAATCTTCATCCGGGTCATCTGTATCTGACGCCGCCTGGGGATGTTCATGTTGGTATTCCAACATCTCCTTCACAATATCGTAGGCCACATCAAATTTATTCAGAATTTGAGTAGCCAGGTTATCCGGATCGCGCAAAATCGAAAGTAACAAGTGCTCTGTGCCAATCAACTGCGCTTTAAAGACTTTTGCTTCGAGGTAGGTGATCTTCAGGATTTTTTCGGAAGCCCGCGTGAGCGGAATGTTGGCCACATTTTTAATTTCATGAGTGGCTGTTCCCTTAGAAACTTTTTCAATCTCGCTGCGCAATTGATCTAACTGAACTCCTAATTTTTTAAGGACTGCAACAGCCACACCCTCACCCTCGCGGATCATGCCGAGAATGAGATGCTCTGTGCCAATATAATCGTGACCTAACCGCAACGCCTCTTCCCTGCTCAGGGTAATTACTTCTTTCACACGGTTAGAGAATTTAGCTTCCATGTTTGGCATATCTTCTTGTTATATGTAAATGTAAATGTTTAAGCTTGATAATTCAAAAATAAAAAAGGTGAGTCCTCCTATCCCTTACCATTAACAACAATCGGTTTTTATTTGTTCAACGAAGCCGCTGAAGCCTTGATCCACGCTGATGCTTCCGGGCCTACACAAAACAATAAATCGACGATGCTTGGGTTGGGTACAAATTCATTGCCAAAAACCTGATAATAGGGATGCGGTCTGTAATAATTACGGATGCTGAACGGTTTTTTATCCGTAACCATGTTTCGAGCATCAAATATATTTTCCGAGGGCTGCTTTTCATACGACACACTTGCCGAAATATTTTTTTTAAATCCTACCTGTCGCAGACAGAATGACAGCAAATCTTGATTCAGGTTAAACAGATACTTGTGATCCGAGTACAATATATTTTTTAACTCGGCGGAATAAAAGTCGAAGAAGGGTGCTTTACGGTAGGCCGATTCAATCGAGCGCCAATGATTGCTTCGCCACTGTTTCCCCTGTTCGACTTTAATATCCTTTGTTAAAACTTTTTCATGGCGTTCAAGCAAAGGTACAGTCAGGATTTTTTTTCCGTGAGCGGTATTGATATAACACCGGTTGCGGTATGTCTGCTTGACAAAGTGCTCGTACGATTCCAGGATTATGTTTTCAAAAGGAAGAAGCGTACAAAAATATTCGAGCGATGGAAGATAGTGTAAATCGATCAACGTGGTAGATTTATCTTTCATAAATACGCATCAAAATCCCCCAACCCTTGTCTTATTATCTCAGGCTCATCAGCCGTAAAATCCACAACGGTTGAAGGTACATTTCCCCCGGCGCCACCGTCAATTACTAAATCCACCTTGCTTTTGAAGTCTGTAAAAATTTCTTCCGGATCGGTGGTGTATTCTTTGAATTGGTCATCATTCTTAATGGAAGAAGTGATTAAGGGATTGCCCAATTCTTTTACAATCGCCAACGGAATCGGATGATCGGGAATGCGGATACCAACGGTTTTTTTGTTCACGCCTAAAATCTTGGGCACATGTGTGCTTGATTCAAAAATAAAAGTGAACGGACCTGGCAACGCGTTTTTAAGAATTTTAAAAATCGGTGTATCAATTCTTTTTACGTATTCTGATATATGGCTTAGGTCACTGCAAATAAATGATAGGTTCAACTTTTGAGGTTTAATGGCTATGATTTGACACAACCGCTCCACAGCTCTTCGGTTCATTAAATCGCACCCAATGCCATAGATCGTATCCGTAGGGTAAACGACTACTCCTCCATTTCGCAACACCTCAACCACCTTGTTGATTTTTCTTGGCTCCGGGCTTTGTGGATGAATAGAAAGAAATTCGGTCCTCATATCCGCAAGTTAAAGAAACTCAATGTTGGATGCTCTGAATAGAAATGGGTAAGCTTTACTTTTTGTAATTTTGACTTTTCCAAGTAACCTATTTTATGCAAGAAGTAAACAAAGGCAAGTTGGCGTTTTATCTTATAGCCTCTACGCTGCTGATCACTTTTGTGTTTTACGGATACCAGATTTGTTTTACCCCAAATATTTTGTTGGAGCTGGAGGATCAACCTTTCATCATCCGGCCAGGCGTCACTTTTCGACAAGTACAGGAGGACCTGGGCAACAATGGCTTCGTTAATGACATGGTTTCCTTCAGCTTTCTGGCAAGGCTGGCAGGCTATGACAAAGCCATCCTTCCGGGCAAGTTCCTTCTTCGTAGAAACATGACCAACCTTCAAGCCCTGAAAGTATTAAAGACGGGACGGCACGAGCCGGTTAAAATAATATTCTCTTATGTACGGTTGCGTCAGGAGTTGGTGGACAAACTCACCAAGAACGTGGGCATGACTCCCAATGAATTTAATGAAGCCCTGGATAAATTTATCAGCAACAATTCAGAAGGCTTCAACAAAGACAATATCCTCTGCATGTTTTTGCCCAATACCTACGAAGTGTATTTTGATATCCTTCCTGAAGATCTGGTCACTAAATTGAATGCCGAATACAAAAAATTCTGGAATGAAGATCGCATCAGCAAGGCAAAATCAACAGGGCTATCGCTCATCCAGGTATCCATTTTGGCGTCTATTGTTCAAGCTGAATCCGTGAAACAAGAGGAAGCGCCCGTCATTGCCGGGCTGTATCTCAACCGGCTTAAAAAAAAAATTGCCTTGCAAGCAGATCCGACATTAATCTATGCTGTGGGTGATTTTACGTTGAAACGCGTGCTCAACGGCCACAAGCAAATCAACTCTCCCTACAACACTTATAAATATCCGGGGCTTCCCCCGGGACCGATCAACGTACCACAAATTGCGAGCATCGATGCTGTACTAAACTATCAGCCGAACGACTATTACTATATGTGTGCCAAAGAAGATTTTTCAGGTTACCATAATTTCGCCAAAAATCTGGAGGATCACAATAGAAATGCCCGGAAATACCAGAAAGCATTAACGGCTGAAATGGAAAAAGCTGCGCAAAATAAAAAATCGAAATAATGTATCGATCTGAAACCAATGTGCGCGTGCGTTATGGAGAAACCGATCAAATGGGTTTTGTTTATTATGGAACCTATGCCATGTATTACGAAGTGGGGCGCGTAGAAAGCTTGCGGCAATTGGGACTCACGTACAAAGAACTGGAAGCCAGTGGAGTGATGATGCCCGTACTGGAAAACAAATCCAAATATTTTTCACCGGCGTTATACGATGATGAACTTCGGATCATTACGACGATCAAAGAAAAGCCAACCGTTAGGATCACGTTTTATTATGAAATTTTAAACGGTTCAGGTAAATTGATTCACGAGGGAGAAACGTTGTTGGCTTTCGTCAATAAAAATACGGGAAAGCCATGTCGGCCGCCCGAGCATTTTCAAAATGTGTTAAAGCCTTATTTCGAATGAAGTACGTTACCCGTAAACGCATTCTCAAATTTTCAACGGCAAGAACCACGCGAAACTGGCTGAAACGAATTAAGTTTAAAAAGCATGGGAATTTATCCTTGTATCGGTTTTTAAAAATTTTTATTTTCAATATCAATGAAGATGAAATCATGGATCGTGCTAACGGAGTAGCTTATAATTTTATTCTAGCCATATTCCCTGCCATCATTTTTTTGTTCACCCTAATTCCGTACATCTCCGTTTATTTCCCTGAAATTACTACGGGAACCATTATGGAATTTCTGGCTGATGTTGCACCCCCCAATATGTATGCGGCAGCTTCCTCTACCATCCTTGATATTATCAGCATCCACCGCGGAGGCCTGCTCACTTTTGGTTTCGTGTTTACGATTTATCTCTCCACCAATGGAATGATGGCGCTCATGCGTGCCTTCAATTCCTGCTATCGCACGGTGGAGCGAAGAAACTGGTTGCTCACGAGACTCACGGCAACCTGGCTTACGCTGATGCTTGCGGTGGTTCTTCTTTCGGCTATCGCTATGCTCATCGCCGGGCAGTTCAGCTTAAATTATGTCACCACCCATTTGGAGAAATTCAGTGAAGTTAATTTAGATAAGTACACCGTCTATTTTCTTTTTGCTTTGCGCTTCATCATTATATTCATCGTCTTCTTTATCGCGATTTCATTTGTCTATTATTTTGGTCCTGCCGTTCACTACAACTGGAGTTTTTTTTCGATTGGTTCGTTGATCGCTACGCTGGCGGTGCTTGGCATTTCGTATGGGTTTTCTTATTACATCACGAATTTTGGGAGTTATAATAAAGTGTACGGATCAATTGGCGCCCTGATTGCGTTGATGGCATGGGTGCAGTTGATCACTTTAATTCTTTTGTTTGGCTACGAAATTAATGCAAGCCTGCATTATGCGCACAAAGTAGAGGCCATAGAAACCCATCAACGCAAGAAAAACGTGAAATCCTTTCGGTGATTTTTGTCGGAAAAGATTTTCCGGTTACTTTTGCGCTCCCTAAAAATGGATTGAAGGTTCGTTCTTATTTTTTTGAAATAAACAGAGGAGTGGTAGAGCGGTTTATCCCAATGAGGATGCCCCTTTGCATTGCAACCGGTCTTGCCCCAAAGGGATGCCTTGGGCAAAAACCGGAGACCCTTCATGGGGTCCGGGGGTTAAGTTATCTTTGTAAAATGTATTATGCTTACGTTTTGCAGAGCGAGGTAACCAAGACTTTTTATTATGGTCATTCAATTGATCTTGAGAATAGAGTTCAAAAGCATAATCAAGGAAAAGTAAGGTATACAAAACCTAAAAGGCCTTGGAAGCTAATTTATAATGAGTCCTTTGGAACCAAGTCGGAAGCTTATAGGAGAGAATTGTTTTTTAAGTCAATTGAAGGATATAGGTACCTGAAAGAGAAGGGTATCATTTGAATGAACAGAGGAGTGGTAGAGCGGTTTATTGCACCGGTCTTGAAAACCGGAGACCCTTCACGGGGTCCGGGGGTTCGAATCCCTCCTCCTCTGCTAAGTAAAGTTGAAACCCCAAGCGAGTCATTTTGTTAGGCTACGAAGCTTGCTGAAGCAAGCAAAGGAGTCCAACAAAAAGACGCGAAGCGGCTTCAGCTTTACTTTGACACACCTCAAAGGGATTACGTCTCGTAATCCTCCGGCTGAGAATCAAGCAAAATAAAGACCTCATAGTCCAAAAGTTGGAGTCCTGATTATTTACCTGAAACTTTGTCCGGCGTGGATTAACCAGCCTATTCCACACAATCATTGTGTGACTAAAATTGCAGATGCGTGGAATAAGGCATTTATTCGACGCACCGCATGCGTAAAGTATACACCCTGAAGGCTGGCCCAAATTATACTGGCAACAGGAAAAACTGTTTAAAGCCTGCCTGCGACACTAGCAAGGAAAGCTAACGGGTGGAATGGGGGCGCCTGGATTTAAGCTACTAAAATAAAGCCACTCTTCAAACGCTTACACTCGATGTATAAAATCAAGTGAGATTGAGGGTGAAGTGTTGGGCCCTGATAAGGTCCCGATCATCCGTTGCCAGGCGTTTGGGTATGGACATTACTGGACTGGTTCCTGCAGACAGACTCGTAGAAAGTATCGGTGAAATGATGCTGGATGAAACGCAGCAATTATTTGCTGAAGTGACGGTGAAAGAAGCAAATACGGTAAATAAAAAGAGCCGCTTTTCGCAGCCCGCTTCTCCCTCAAAATCAACAAAATCAGTTTCTTAAATTCTGTCGTATCCAAATTCTACTGTCTCTGCATCTTTGGTTACCCTTACTATATAATGACCAGCAGGCATCTCATCAAAATAAACCATCGTGTGGGTATGTGTAAGCATATCTCCCTCCATTAAATTTTTGTTTGCGTCATAGATTTCTACTGTTCCACCAATGAAAGATCTGTCTACTTTGAAATACACCACGTTGTTCTTGTTGGACAGGATCACAGCTTCATTACATTGTTTTGGCCTTGCAAAAGACATCGTGGACACGGTAACCAGAAAGGCGATAAGAACAATTACTTTTTTCATAACCTGTTTTGTTTTTTGTTGTACACCAGCCATAAGTCGAAAGTCGTGCCAACTGGCCTATCAATGAATTCAGCGAAATTTGACGGGGTAATTCCGGGGTTATTATCCCGAATTGGGATGAAATCCTCAAAATGGTTAGCTTACGCTTTAAAAATTACCGGCTGTTTTTTTGACGCAAACTGAATACTATTTAGCAACGTCTTAGAAATTAGTTTTTAACAGGCGGTTTAGAGTCCCCCAAGATACACCGAACTGACAATCCACTGTTTTCTGAGCCATACGTTCCCACCATGCCATCACTGATGTAGTTTAACATCCAATTGCGAAATCGTGCTCGCAACCTTTCTCCTTCCCAAATGAGATCGGTAGTCGTAGAACTCCACCAAATACCATTATAGCCAAGGCCGCTAAACTCACCGCCATCTCGGTTATTTCCTTTCCTGTAACCACCCGGAAGGCCAGTGAAGCGAGAGTCATTGACGCCATTACCTGACTTACCACGCGAATCGCTCCATCCAAAATCACTTTTCAAAAAGGCTCCTGCTTCGTCCGCGCCACCCAGGGCTTCGGTAAGAATTGCCCATTCCTGATCGCTGGGGATGTGCCATCCACTCTGGCAAAGACCGCGAGGGTCATTCACCGCAAACCAGTTGTATAGTTTACCAAATTTGCGCCTATTTGTTGAATCATTATTGTAGTAACACCACGCAGGTCGATGGCTGTCGCATTCATTTTTCCACTCTTCATAAGTCCTGGCTTCTGGTATCAAATCACCATTTGAAAACGTATTAACGTCAAGATTTTTTGACGTCCATATTTGAGTGCCTATCTTAACAGATGGTATATTGTCTTTGGTCTGGGCATTACCCACCGCAACCAATATGTTGAGCAGAGATAACACCGACGCGATTCGCATACTCATGTACGAAGATAATAAGAAGGTTCGGTTTGTGAATATTACTCAAGCAATCCCATTTGCACCAAGAGCTTGAAGTACGTCACGAATGTTGAACCCGGTTCCACCAGAGTTCAATCCGCATCACCATCACTCGAGCCTTATTAATTTTAATAAGTTCGCGGGATTTGAATGAAAGCTGTGATGGTTGCTTTCTCATCCCACCCAGCCTGGTCTCCGATTTCTAATTTGTCGATACCGAAATTTCTTACCTGAAACTTTCTTCAGTAAAAACCGGGCGCTCGTTTTTAAGTTTACGTATTGATTGAATATTTGAAGTCTCTTTTAGGATCGCTTCTTAAACTTTAAGGTTACACTAACTCCTTCTCCTTCACCAGCTCCGCATCGGGTTTGCTTTCATCGGTGAGTTTTACTTTGCCGCGCTCGTTGCGAACCGTGCGTGAGTACAAGGAAATATTCTTATCGAATAAGAAACGCAGGAAAAGTTTTGTCCACGATTGGTGGGAAAATAAGGGATCATAAAAAGTGGGTGCGCTCTTTTTCAGTTCGGGCAGCCTGTTCCAGGGAATAGAAGGAAAATCGTGATGTTCGTTGTGAAAACCTACGTTGAACGCCAGGGTGTTCAATCCCCCGTAATAGCTGTAAGTCTCCTGGTTTTCGTCCAACGTTAAATAGTGCTCCTGAATCCAGCGGGCCCCCAGCGGGTGAAGGCCCACAGAGAAAAAGAAACTGGCCAACATAAATAGTAACGCTTGAGGGCCGAAGAAAATCCAGATGGCGACATCAAAAGCAATTTGCATAATCCAGTTGGTGATAATCCAACCGTCCACCGGTTTAATTTCTTTCAACCGGAAGGTGCGGATCACCTGGAAGAACGGAAACATCAGGAGCCAAAATGCCTTGCCTAATGTTGTATTGTTAATCCATTTGGCTTCCCAAAAATCAGGAAGATCAGCATCGAGTTCGTGAACACCCTGAAAGGAATGGTGCTTGATGTGGTATCGTTCAAAGGAAATGGCCGAAGGAAAAACAATCGGCAGATTGGATAATATCGCTGCCGCTCGATTCAATGATTTATTCTTAAACAGCAAATGATGTGAACATTCATGGATCATCACAAACAATGCATGATTAAAAAATGCGCCTATGCCATACGCCACCAGCAACGTTGCCCACCAAGATGCTTCACGCAGCAAAAAGGATATCCCAATCATTCCGCCAACAAGGCCGAGGATAGCAAAAATAGTCAGCGGGTTTTTACCCATTAATTTTTTTACGTCAGGATATTGCTTTAGAATTTGCAGTGTGCGAATGCGATGCGGTTCCGGCTGAGCCGAAAAATGAAAGGTTGGTGCGGGCATAAGAATGTAAATATAACCTCAACTGCTCTAAAACCACAAACCCAAAGCAAAAACAAGAATCAAAATTATTCAGAAATCATTTTAAGGTTTCCGCGATGCCTGTTTTGTAAGAGGTCGCCCCGATGGAAAACGCCTTCTCTATTTTGGAGCTATCAAAAATGTAATCATTTTCATATTGATACATCATCTCGCCAAACTCGCGCAGCACCGGCACAAATAAACTGATCACCCGGATCATCCCTTTCGATAAGGGTTGAACTTTGTAGGGTCGACTGGACAGTTCGCAAGCGATGCGCACGTACTCTTCTCCTGTGATTTTTTCTTTGCTCGTCAGGGCATGCCATGTCTGGTTAAACGCGGATGGTGTGTTTCCTAACAAGGCCACACTTTTTCCCGCATCGGGAGTAAAAGTAAACGTGTGAACCAGTTTAGGATTTCCAAACCATTGCGAAGTACTCTTGTTTTTGACTTTTTCGGTTACCATCGAATGCGTGAGACTGAGTAAAACATCAGGTCCGTAAAAATCTGCTCCACGCACAATCATAGCGTTCAGGTTTTGGGCTTTTATCTCATCCAGCAACAAGGTGGCGATCTTAGCCCTTACTTCGCCTTTCTTGCTGCAAGGATTGAACGGAGTTTCCTCCGTCATCGGGCCTTTGACCAAACCGTAAGAATAAACGTTGTCGAAAAAAACCAACTTACTATTGTGTTTCTTGCAGGCGTCAATCACATTGCGCATTAGTACCGGCCAGTCACGCTGCCAGATTTTAATATCGTACTTCAATCCTGCCAGCAGGTAAACCACCTCACTTCCGGCAACAGCTTGCTCGGTTTGCTGATAATTCAACAAGTCGGCCGAAACCAATTCATCCGTTGCGTTGATTTTTTGGGGGTTGCGACTTACCTGCCTGACCCGTGCATGATAGCCAGCAAGTTGTTTCGAAAGCTGGGTGGCAATAGCACCGTTGGCGCCGAGGATAGTTTGCATAAAAAGGGATTGAACGTAAAGACGATATTATTTCAAATTTAGTTTAGCGAGAACGGTTTCTCAATTATATTTTGTAAAGAGGTCACTCCACCAAAGTAAAATAACCTTCACTTTCTTACTTTTGAACATGATTCACTACCAGGAATTTACTTTAGACAACGGCCTTCATGTAATCGTTCACGAGGATCCCACGGTGCAAATAGCGGTAATGAATATCCTGTACGATGTTGGCTCACGCGATGAAGAACCCGCTAAAACCGGCTTCGCTCATCTTTTCGAACATTTGATGTTTGGCGGTTCAAAAAATATTCCAAGTTACGATGAGCCCCTGCAACGCGTAGGGGGAGAAAATAATGCCTTCACCAATACCGATATCACCAACTATTACCTCACCGTTCCGGCTGCCAATCTGGAAACAGGTTTTTGGTTGGAGAGTGACCGCATGTTGAGCTTATCCTTCGATCCAAAAGTATTGGAAGTACAACGCAAAGTAGTGATCGAAGAATTCAAGCAGCGCTACCTCAATCAGCCCTATGGCGATGTATGGTTAAAACTTCGTCCACTCGCTTACAAAACGCATCCGTATCAATGGGCAACCATCGGCAAGGAAATTTCGCATATTGAAGATGCCACACTGGAAGACGTAAGGAAATTTTTCTTTACTTATTATATTCCCAGTAACGCAGTGCTTGTTGTTGCCGGAAACGTTACCCTTCAGCAAGTACGGCAGCTTTCAGAGAAATGGTTTGGCTCAATTCCTTCCGGGAAAAAGAAAGAACGGAAACTTCCCATCGAACCAAAACAAAAAGAAAAGAGAATATCAAATGTGGAGGCGAAGGTTCCTGCCAACGCACTTTACAAGACTTACCACATGCCCGGACGATTTCATGGCGATTATTACGCTGTCGATATGCTAAGTGATATTTTAACCCACGGAGAATCAAGCAGGCTTTATCAGGCTTTGGTTAAGGAAAAAGAAATTTTTAATTCCATCTCTTCTTTTACGATGGGTACGGTTGATCCTGGCCTATTGGTTGTGAATGGAAGACTTAAAGACGGGATTCTGCTGAAGGACGCGGAAAAGGAAGTGGACGAAATTCTACAAAATATAATTTCAACCGGCGTGAACGAAAATGAATTACAAAAAGTAAAAAATCAATCCGCCGCAACACTGGAGTTCGCAGAAGTAGAAGTAATTAACCGCGCTATGAACCTTGCTTTTGCTTCGCTTAGCGGCGATGTTGGACTCGTCAATAAGGAAATAGACAACATCGAGAAAGTTACCCTTGAAGATGTTCAGCGGGTAGCTCATGAAATAGTGAAAGAAGAAAATTCAAGTGTGATGTATTATCGATCCATTAAAAATTAGGAAATGAAACTCCGGGTAGGTCTTGGCTTTGATGTGCATTCTTTGGAACCAGGTCATGATTTTTTTCTGGGCGGAGTAAAACTCATTTCTGAAAAAGGTGCCGTAGGGCATTCGGATGCTGATGTGCTCATCCATGCCATCTGTGATGCGTTGTTGGGAGCGGCCAACCTTCGCGATATCGGTTTTCATTTCCCAAATACAGAAGAGCGATGGAAAGGAAAAGACTCCAGGTTCTTTTTGAAGGAGGTAACACGCATGCTCACTGACAAAGACTGGAAGATTGAAAATGTGGATTGTACCATTTGCCTGGAGAAACCAAAAATTAATCCGAGCATTGAGGAAATGAAAAAAGTACTTGCCCCATTGATGAACCTTGAAGTGGAGGATGTTTCTATCAAAGCCACGACAAACGAAAGACTTGGATACGTGGGGCGTGAGGAAGGAGTGAATGCTTATGCCGTTGCGTTGATTTCAAAACCTTAGTGTGGAGAACATTCAACTTATTGAAACTGATGATGGTTCTTCTTCCTTACTCAATGTAGTTCTTAACGAAACCTATCACTCCACGAATGGAGCCATCCAGGAATCGACACATGTGTTTATAAAAAACGGATTGCAGTTTTTTGCTGAAAAGTCGAAAGCCAATACGGTTTCCGTTTTTGAAGTCGGGCTTGGCACAGGCCTTAACGTCTTGCTTTCGATTAAGTTTTCGAACGAGAATAACTTTAAAATTCACTACACTTCAATCGAAGCCTTTCCCGTTGATTGGCCAACGGCATCGCGGCTCAATTATATTTCGCACCTTAAAGATGAAAGTCTGGCATTCTATTTTCAGCAGATTCATCAATCTGCTTGCAGCGAGGAAATAATTATGTCCAGTCACTTTTCTCTGCATAAAATTAAAAACGATCTTCTGTCATTTCCATTGAATCCGAACCAGTTTGATTTAATTTTCTTTGATGCTTTTGCCCCATCCAAACAACCGGAGATCTGGAGATACAAAATTTTGGAAAAAATAGCAGCAACCCTGAAGGGGGGCGGCGTGTTTGTCACCTACTGTGCAAAAGGTCAGGTGAAGCGCGATTTAAAATCATTGGGTATGGCTGTCGAATCTTTGGCGGGTCCGCCTGGAAAAAGAGAAATGGTAAGAGCACTGAAACTCACATCGTGACAGTTCCTTTCTTATCTTTGTCGGCGAGAGTTTTATGTCATACCAGCTTATCAAACCGATTGTGTATTCCGGCATCCGCGAAAAAAACTTCCTGGGTATTTGAACAACTTCAAAAAGAAAATACGTGACAAAAAAAGTAAAAGTCGGAACCGTGCAGATGAGTTGCACCCACAGCAAAGAGGAAAACCTTGCGAAAGCAATTTCTAAGGTTAAGGAAGCAGCTCATCAGGGAGCGCAAATCGTTTGCCTTCAGGAGTTGTTCACTTCTTTATACTTCTGCGACACTGAAGACTATGAACAATTCAAACTTGCGGAATCCATCCCCGGACCTTCAAGTGACAAATTGTCCGCCGTAGCGAAAGAGTTGGGGGTGGTGATCATTGCTTCTCTTTTTGAAAAACGGGCGCAAGGAATTTATCACAACACAACGGCCGTTCTCGATGCTGATGGTAGTTACCTCGGCAAGTACCGAAAAATGCACATCCCCGATGATCCTTCCTACTATGAAAAATTTTATTTCACTCCGGGTGATCTCGGTTACAAAGTTTTCAAAACAAGATTTGGCACCTTGGGAGTTTTGATTTGTTGGGATCAGTGGTACCCTGAAGCCGCACGCATTACTTCCCTGATGGGTGCTGAAATTCTATTTTACCCCACAGCCATTGGGTGGGCTACTTCACAAGATGAAGCAACCAACATCGAGCAATACAATGCTTGGCAAACTATTCAACGCAGTCATGCAGTGGCCAATGGAATTCATGTGGTGAGTGTAAACAGGGTTGGCTTCGAGCAAAACGGGGCAATGAAATTTTGGGGTGGATCTTTTGTCGCGAATCCATTAGGAAGTATTTTGTACAAAGCTTCGCACGAAGTTGAAGAAGTGAACGTCATTGAAGTTGATCTTGGCCTCAGCGACAGCGTTCGAGTACATTGGCCTTTTATGCGCGACAGGCGGATTGATTCGTATCAGCAGATTACGAGACGGTTTATTGATGAAGAGGGAGTTTAGAGGCTTTTAGTACCTGTTTTTTTTCGAATTTGTTAGGTGATTTATTAAAGAATTCGACCATCTCCCTATCCATTGGATTATCCAAAATCATATTATAGTTTTTCCAGAAAGTTACGTTGTACGTTTTCGCTTGTAATGCCAATGAAATTTCCTTCGATTTTTTTAATACTAATGATTTTCGAACAGCCGCAACTTCAGTGGTGATTACCTTGTTTACCTGGAACTCCCTGAAGTAATCTTCGGTGCGCCAAACTTTCTTCAGTTTCTGATCCAATTTTTTAATGGTGTATCGGATTTTACAATAACTCAAATAAGGTTTTTGTTGGTACCGTTTGAAAATATATGTCTCAGTCAAATTATCGGTATGCCACGGACTAATGGAATAATCAATTTCAGTTTTACTGCCAACGACATCGAAACGAAGAATTGCAAAATCGGCATCGCTGATGTAAACTTTGTAATAAGCCGGAAATTTTCGGGTATTGGGGATCTCAATTTTTACTATTGATAAATCCTCTCCATCCATTTGAGTTGTGCCGTCCCACTCATAAATCAGGCTGTTTGGAAAGTCGAGAAACGCTTTCAAAAAAATGAACGGACTCGTTCGGTTGTTCTTGATAATATTTTTGTTAAGCATGTCACGCAATACATTCACTTGATAGTTCCAGGCTTTCATGAGCGTGCTTCGCCTGACTTCATTAATATAAATTTCCTCCTTTGAAGTCTTCCTATTTTTCTTCGGTGAGTAGCCCGGATCATAAATCGTAACAGCCGCCTCGATCAGTGTGCCGGGAAAAGAACCACTGTCGGCAGTCTCCATCTTCTCCCAACTCCGGTGAAAGCCCTCCATCAGATAAGGTTGAGTCGAATACACCGATGGAATTGCCTTTAATGCTTGCTCAATTAATTTTCTTGCCGCGTCGCTCGTCACGGTTACATCTTTTAATGGAACAGGTGTTTCATCCAAGTAAATGACTCTAGACTCAGTGAAATTTGAAATCCGTTCTTTAAAGGTTTTATATCCGATAAAGGATATGAAAAGCGTATCATTCTTTAGTTCGGTCGGAATATGAAAGTCGAATTCACCGACTTCATTTGCCATTGTACTGATGGAACAATTTTTAATACTAATCGTTGCCGACGCCAAAGGTTCTTGCGATTTTTGATCAAGTACTTTTCCCTTGAAATTGATAAATGATTGGGCAACGAGAGAATGAGAAGCTACCAAGAGTGCCGACACCAAAAGCTTTGATTTCATTTTTGCCTTTCTTTTTCGTCGAGCACTGTCATAAAAATTCTAAAGCCTACCACTCCAGTCGGCCCAGAATAATCACTCACACTTCTAATGGTAGACTCTTCCGGAGATTGATCCCAGCTTCCTCCGCAGGCCTTTCCCTTTTCATCAATCATTTCGGCGGCATTGCCAACGATATCATAAAGACCCATGCCATTTGGAAAATACCTGCCAACCGGAGCAGTAAAGAGATACCCATCGCCATCGGGCTTGTTGACCTGACACGATACACTTCCAGAAGGCACTTTGAAATTTCCCAACCAACAGTTTCTCACGTTCTGAGCTTTGTTCCGGTAATTGAAAACGAAATACCAAGGGAAGAGGATGTCATTACCTTTCACAGGAATTGTCCGGTGCTTTGTGGCAACTTCGTCGTTTGGTTTCTCAGGGATTCTTACTTCCACTTCATTTTCGTCCAACTCCCACGACTGAAATTTCTTATATCCAAGTGCGGCCATCTGATATTCTTTCAGTTTCGGAAGCCTGAACTTGACTTGTTTAAATTTCTTTTTTCCCTTGGTGTTGTTGTACAAATCAGTGAACCACTCACAATACGCTACGGCCGCTTCAAAGGAGATATCGAGGATCGGATAGTCACTATAGCCTTTGGTGAACTTAGTTTCCTTCGTCTCATCCTGTGGATAATGGTATCCCTTGAAGAAAGTCAACATGGGTCCTTCGAATTGCGAAATATCCGGCTTGTATCGTTCGTACAATGCCTTCTGATTGGAGCGAAGAAGGTAACCGAGAAATTGGTTGTACTCTTTGTTGGTGACTTCGGTTTGGCAAGCATATAAATTCCCTTTGATCAATTTCATTGCCGCCTCGAGCCTCCTGATCTCAAATTTGTACAACCGTTGTTCCAGGATCACGACCTCATCAAGAGTTGTCGAGGATTCCTCTAAACGATAGGTTTGATTGGAAGTGGCAAGATTGGAGAGCTTGTCTTTGAATATTTTGTAGCCCACATACGAAATAAACAAAGTGTCATCCAATACATTGTTGGGAAGCTCCAATAGAAAATTGCCTTCGCCATCTGTTGCCGTGGAGTAAGGGTATTTTTTCAAGCCAATGTTCGCGCTGATCAACGGCAGATTGGCTTTTGCATCGAGTACCTTTCCGGTAAAAGTAACCGTTTCTTGCGCAAAGACATTGGATAAAATTGTCAGCGACAGTAATGATAAGACAGGTTTCATTTTTTAATGGTTTGATTTTTGAATTGCTCTTCCAAGGGCATCTCCCACTCCAAATCTTTGATTTGTTTTCTAGTCAATGGAACCAGTGCTATTTTCTTCTTATTGTTCCAAAACTCAGAATTGTATTCCTTGGCCTGCGCACCAATGCTTTGTTCCAGCCTCATCGTTTCGTTTCCTTCCATTTTTACATTTTCGGTTTCAATTTCAGTTACCACCATCGTGACATGCCCCAGAGACTCAAATTCAACCGAATCCCCTTTAGAATTGTAAATGTCATCGCAAGCTTTTTCGTCAAAATACCTGAGAAACATTTTCCCTTTACATTCTCCGAATTCATAAATCGTTGATATTCTTTTTCTTTTAGAGAAATAAAATGATTCTTTTGATATGCGCCATGGGATCTCACTATACTTTCCATTTTTCGCGTACTCCTCCCATCCATATTTGTAAATAGCGTAACTCTGAGCATCTATATACAGCGTATTCTTTCTTTCAAAATTTGGGAAGCGTGGTATATAACTTAAGAAACTGATCACATAAAATAATCGGTCATTGTAATAGAGTGCGCTATCCAGGGTAAACTTTTTACTGGTTGAAATATGACGATCTCGGTATTTAATGGGATTATGACTCAAAGCACTGGCCGCTAAATTCCATTTTTCAACCCCTGTGTTACTGAACAAATTATTTCGGTAATTTTTACTCGATCTGCTATTGATGAGTTTGACTTTTTCCGCTAGGGCTTTTTTCTTATACCCACTGTCGTAAATATCCAGAGCCGCTTCAACAAGGATGACATTCCGATTGTTTTCTTCATGGGTTTCTCTGTAAAATCCGCTGAGTAGGTATGGCTGGGTTGGATAATTCTTTTCTATATTTTTTAATGCTCTCTTTACAATTTCTTCTGGCATTATTTTTTTTGCCACAATAACCACTTCATTCAAAAGGACAGGCCTAACCGCAAGTCTAATTTTCAGGTTTTTGTATTCTTTTATTTCTGCAAGACTTATGAGATATGAATTATACCCTAGCATTGAAACTAATAGAGTGTCTTCTGCATATTGAGTTGCGAAGTGAAATTCAAATTCACCGTCTGCATTGGTAACGGTGCCAATCGGCTTGCCTTTTATTGATATAAAGGCGTAGGGCAAGGGTTCGTTAGAGTCGATATCAATGACTTTGCCTTTGAGCGTCAGAGGATTTTGAGCATCAGCAATCGATGAGACAATCAGCACTATAACGGAAATCAAAGCCTTCATAATCCTACCCTCATTCATGCTTCAAGATATCCACCGGGTTCACCCTTGCACTTCTGATTCCATGATAACCGGATATGAGGCCTGTGATGAGAAGGGCAATGATCCCCGGAAGAATGAAATACCAACTGCTCAATTCTACGTGATAGGCAAAAGTCTTCAGCCACTCGCCCGACAAGAACCAAATCAAAGGCCACGCCACCAAAACGGATATGAGAAGAAGTTTTATAAAGCTATTGGTGTGGAGAAAAAATAACTGAAACGAACTTGCTCCAACCACTTTGCGGATTCCCATTTCTTTGGTACGCAGCGTGACCAGCAATGCCGAGATGCTGAAGATGCCGAGACAGGAAGTTAAAATTGAAATCACAAGTCCGATTTGAACAATACTTTTCACCTCGTAATCGCTTTTATAAAGACTCAAGTATTTTGATTCGAGGTATTCCCACTCGAATGGATATTCAGGCCATTGTGCCTTAAACTCTTTTTCGATTGCATCTACTAAACCAAAGGGCTTTAGTGGGTTGACTTTCACATAAATAAAATGGTCACCCCAACGGTCATCGAATGGGAAGATGATCATCGGCTCGATGCGGCTGTGCAAGGAGGCAAAGTTGAAATCCCTGGTTACGCCAATTACTTCACCCTCCAGGTACGATTGATCTTGTCCGCTCACTGGCCCACTTATTTTTTTACCGATAGCGTCTTTCCAACCAAATTCCCGCGCTGCCGTTTCGTTGATGACAAACGATCCATGA
>Ga0206942_1076_pt2 | contig 30256 bp, 30 predicted proteins | sample Alteio_BWOrgHeat_6_FD_153253 | JGI IMG/M metagenome (GOLD analysis project Ga0206942, IMG submission 153253) | Enriched cells from forest soil in Barre Woods Harvard Forest LTER site, Petersham, Massachusetts, United States -... | ecosystem: Environmental > Terrestrial > Soil > Temperate forest > O... | reverse complement strand
TTAAATTAAATGGCATCATACCCGACTGGGTGCAAGTAGGGAATGAAACGAATGATGGCATGTGCTGGCCTGATGGGCAGGTTTCAACCAACAACAACTCCTTTACCAACTTTGCTGCTTTAGTTAATCAAGGTTATAATGCCGTGAAAGCGGTAAGCGATACCACCAAAGTAATCATTCATATTTCCAATGGCTACGACAACACGTTGTTCCGTTGGATGTTTGACGGATTAACGGCCAGCGGAGCAAAGTTTGATATTATCGGAATGTCGCTGTATCCTTCTTTCACAACGGTGGGAGCGGCAAACTGGCCCTCTGTCAATTCACAATGCCTTGCGAACATGACCGATATGGTCTCCCGATACCATAAGCCGGTGATGATGGTTGAAGTAGGGATGCCCGAGAATGATCCTGCTACGGCCAAATCTTTTTTAACGGATCTCATCGCCAAGACAAAATCGCTTTCCGGTAGTAATGGCCTTGGGGTGTGGTATTGGGAGCCGGAGTGTTACAACAACTGGCAAGGATATAACCTGGGGGCCTTTGATAACACCGGCAAACCGACGCCGGCAATGAATGCGTTTAGATAACTAATGTTACGCAAAAACAATTAAAGCAATTGTCGGACCGAGTTTATTGAAGTCGATTGTAATCAGATACTCGGCTTTCGACAAATTCAAACTGATAGCACGGTTGGTTTGCCTTAGTCCAAATTAAATAAGTGTCTTTTCAATAAGCTGAGTAGGATTTGGCTCCTTACTCGTTGAATGTCGGTCAAAGAATTCGTTACCTTAGCTGTAACATCTGTTTTACCCTCCCGTCTTGCTTTTGATACGATGAACCTCGAAGACTTTGAAACCCGGGTGCTGCCCGCCAAAAACAAGCTTTACCGCTTTGCTTTCCGCTTGCTCGGCAGCAGCGATGAGGCGAAAGACGTGGTGCAGGAGACGATGATCAAAGTGTGGAATGGACGCGACCTGGCCGAAGTGCAAAACATGGAAGCCTGGTGCATGCGCATCACTAAAAACCTTTCACTGGACAAATTGCGGAGCAAGCAACGCAAGTCAACCGGCCCGATGGAAGAGGGATTCGAAGTTCGGCAAGATGGATTGTCGCCTCATGAAAAAACAGAGCTAACAGAAAGCATGAAACGAATTGATGAACTGATGACCATGCTGCCCGACAAGCAACGACAGGTGATGCACCTGCGCGACATCGAAGGGCACAGCTACAACGAAATCTGTGAGATTCTGGAACTGGACATGAACCAGGTGAAAGTGAATTTGTTCCGCGCGCGCAATGCCGTGCGGGAAAAACTAATTAAACTCAATGCGTATGGACTTTAAGCGAATCGAACAATTGCTGGAGAAATACTGGAATGCTGAAACTTCGCTCGAGGAAGAAACTGAGCTGCACCAATTTTTCCAACAGGCAGATGTTCCGGAAAACCTGAAGGAGACGGCCACACTCTTCCGCTACTTTGAAACTGAAAAAGCAAGATCGCTGAATGAAAATTTTGATGCGGCTGTAACAAAACAAATCAAGCAGCGTCGTAGGGGAAAGATTGTTTCCATGACCAACTGGTTTCAAATTGCAAGGGTGGCAGCTGGTATTGTAGTGATTGTAGCCGCCGTATATATGATTGGGCATGAAGTGCGCAAGTCATCGCCCAACGAGGTGACCGATACAGAAAGCGATCCGAAACTGGCTTTTGAACAAACTAAAAAGGCGTTGCTTATGATTTCGAAAAATTTTGGCAAGGCACAACAGGAAGCAAGTAAGATCAACTTGCTGAATGAAGCGGAAGAAAAGATTCAACAAAAACCGGAGGCAGACAGGCACAAAAAAGTGAACATTTAGAAAAAGAAATAAAAAACTAAAATGAATACAGCTATGAAAAAGTTAATGATAGGAGCGGTGATGGTGGTGTTGTCGATAGCAGCGAATGCACAGGGTGATGCCATTGCCAAGTTTTTTGCAAAATACCAGGATGATGAAACATTTACCCAGGTGAAAGTGAGCCAAAAAATGTTTGGGCTCTTTACCAACATGTCCGTGGATAAACCGGAAGACAAAGAAGTGTTGGATGCCATTAGCAAGATTCAGGGCTTGCGTGTACTTGCCAAACACGAGACGCGCGATTCGCGAACCTTATATAAAGAAGCGTTGTCGATCGTTCCAAAAGATTATGAAGAATTGTTGAGCGTGCGAGACAAAGACAAAGACATGAAATTCTTCATCAAAGAAATCAGCGCTGGCAAAATCGGTGAACTGGTGATGGTGATGGGAGGCAATGATGAGTTCATGGTGCTCAGTTTGTTTGGTGAGATCGATCTCAAAAAAATTGGGAATATCGGCAAGAAGATGAATATTGAAGGATTGCAGAACCTGGAGAAGATCAAGGATCATAAAGACAAAAAGGATTAGTTATTATTGTAACCCGCCACGAGCTGCTTGCGTTATGGTGAATTACATAGCTTACGTATCACACCTGGTAAGCCGGCAGCTTGTGGTTTTATCGTCTCACTTTTCAAACTCACTTCCCATGAAATTTCTGTTCCTTCTTATTGCCCTTCCGTTTTTTGTTTCGGCACAAACTAAAACAACCGAGGATCTTGATAAAAAATACGAAGGACTATCCTTGTATTTTTATAAGAACACGCTACGGATGCTCAATCAAAAGGACGACAAAGACTTTGATGCTCTGATTCGGGATGTTGAAAAAATGAAATTCATGATGATTGACAGGTTGAAAAGCAACTTTAATGAAGCGGATTACAAAAAACTGAAAAACGGTTATCATGGCGAATCGTATGAGGAAATGATGACCAGCCGGTTCATGGGAAAGAATTTTGATGTTTATATCAAGGAAAAGGATGGCCGCGTGAAGGGCACCGTAATTCTTGCCAGCGACTCCGCCAATTTGTATGTACTTGATATTTTAGGACGAGTAGAGTTAGACAAAGCCACTTCACTTTTTAATACGCTGAACCAAAGTACGGACATCGGACAACGCATTAAGGATTTTGTTGGAAATGACGGAAAGAAAAAGGACAAGAAGCACGGCGTTCAAATTGATTGAAGACCAATAAATAGTTCAACTTGGAAACAGTTTTATCAACCGACAAGCTTACCAAATACTTTGGAAGATTATGCGCCGTCAATCGGCTTGATCTTGAAGTCAAACGTGGCCAGGTGTTTGGAATGCTCGGACCAAACGGAAGCGGAAAAACGACAACACTTGGCATGCTGATGGGTGTGACCAATCCAACGTCGGGAAGCTTTACGTGGTTTGGTGAACCGGCTACTCACGTGACCCGAAAGAAAATTGGTGCGGTGCTGGAGCATCCTATTTTTTATCCTTATCTGAGCGGACTAAAAAACCTGGAACTCAATGCCATGATCAAAGGCGCTGACCCTGCGAACATTCCGAAAGTCTTAGAAGTGGTGGAATTATCAGAACGGAAAAACGACAAGTACAAAACGTATTCGCTGGGCATGAAGCAACGATTGGCGATCGCTTCTGCGTTAGTGAGCGACCCAATCATTCTCATCCTGGATGAACCCACCAATGGTCTCGACCCCATGGGTATCGCAGAGATTCGCGAAATCATCAAACGCATTGCCGCGGATGGAAAGACAATTATCCTCGCCAGTCATTTGTTGGATGAAGTACAAAAAGTATGTACGCACTTTGCGGTTTTGCGAAAAGGAAATTTGATGCACACCGGACCGGTGGAAGATGTGGGTAAAGGCGAGGAAACCGTGGAGGTGATTGCCTTCCATGACGATCTCAACCACATTTTGCACGAGTTTCGCGGTTCCCTTTCGGTGAAATCAGAGGATGGGAAATTCCAGGTTCGAATGCGCGAAGGATTTCATAGTGTTGACCTCAACAAATTTCTGTTGGAAAAAGGAATCGTGGCTTCACAGATCCTAACCCAAAAGAAAAGCTTGGAAAAACAGTTTTTGGAAATTCTTCAGGAGACGCACGAAGTAAAACGTTAGACAAAGCATGTTACATCTTCTAAAAATCGATTTAAAGAAACTGACCAACTACCGCACGTTTTGGGTGGTCTGCGGGCTTTACTTTTTCACCCTTGCCTTTGTTACCGCGAGCGGTATGGAATTCTTAAAATGGCTGGCGAGCAAAGGAGCTGAGTTTGGTGCTAACATCAACATCAACCGTATTCCGCTTTACCATTTTCCGGATGTCTGGCAAAACCTGGTTTTCATCAGCGGGATGTTCAAAATCGTGCTGGCAATCATGGTGGTCATTTCGGTCACGAATGAATACCAGTATAGAACCATTCGACAAAATATCATTGACGGGATGAGTCGTTGGGAGTTTTTACAATCGAAAATGCTGACCAATGTTTTACTGAGCCTGATGAGCGTGGCAATGGTTTTTTTAATTGCCCTGGTGACCGGCATGATTTATTCTCCGCAACTTGAGTTGACTGACCTATTTTCAGATCTTGAATTTTTTCCGGCCTACTTCCTGGAGATCTTCGCTTTCCTTTCCTATGCACTGATGCTGGGGATTTTTGTTCAGCGATCAGGCTTAACCATTATCCTTTTGCTGCTCTCGCACATGATCGAAGCAATTGTGAAAGTGAATATTCCGGATGCTGCCGGTTGGCTCAAAGACTTTTTCCCGATGCAGTCCATCACCAACCTGATTGCCATGCCTTTTGCGCGGTATGCGTTGCAGCAGATCCAGGACTACGTGGCCGTTGGCGCCGTGCTGATTGCTCTTGGCTGGACTTTTCTGTTCAACTACTTTGCCTACGTGCGATTGAAGAAGTCGGATATTTGAAATCGTCGGAAGTATTAGGACTGAGTTCTATTTGTTTTCGATTCTGAGAATGGTGTTCTTCGGGCGATGAATTTCAAAAGCCCATTGGTAAAAATTCCTTTTCGCTACGGCTTATTAGGCGGATTGATCGGTTGCATGGTTATTTCGATCCTGTTCTTTTTAGGCCGTCATCCGTTTTTGCTTCCCGTAATTTTTGATTTCCGGATTTTAATGTTTTCAGTTTTTATCTTTTTTAGCCTGAAAGAAATCCGCGACTACCATCTTGAAGGAATCTTATTCTTCTGGCAAGGTATGGTGAGCAGTTATATTTTCATTCTAACTGCTGCGCTGATCGGATCAGGGTTTACCTGGGCTTTTGCTTTATGGAGCCCCTGGTTTTTGCCCTTGTATGTAGAAAAATTGCAACAGCAAATGCTCGGCTACAAAGAAGAGATCATCAAAAGTGTAGGGACAGAAGTTTACAGCCAGCAATTGGCAAAATTGCCCTTTACCACACCTTTGGATTTAGCCGGAGATTACTTTTTGAAAAGTTTGATTATCGGTCTATTTTTGGCAATAATTTTCTCTGTAATTGTAAGAAGGACACCACAAACCCCAAACTAATATGGAAGAGACAACGACACCCGCAGTTTCAACAAGGTCAGTTGGAATACGCTATGGCTTAATTATGGGAATCATCAGCATTGCCACTTTTGTGATATTTATCGTGGCCGATGTGGATATTCAGGGACCTGCTCGTTGGATAAACGTATTGATTCTTGCAGTCCTAATTTTTCTGGCGCACAAATATTATAAAGACAATGGCGATGGATTTATGACCATTGGCCAGGGAGCCGGCATCGGGTTTTGGATGTGCCTTGTCTCATCGGTCATCTCCAGCGTTTTCACCTACGTCTATGTAAAATTTATTGACACATCATTTATTCAACAAATGATGGACAAGCAAAGGGAAGCGATGGAGGCGAAGGGAAACCTTACGGAAGAACAAGTTGATCAGGCTATGAACATGACTTCGAAGTTCATGACTCCGGAAATGTTTCTGATATTCGGGTTGGTGTTTGGAATATTGTTTGGAGTATTAATCGCTTTAGTGGTGGGCTTGTTCACCCAAAAGAAAAACCCGGAACCTTTCGTTTAAAAATTAGATGCATTGGATATTTCTCTTGTCATTCCCGCCAAGGACGAAGAACAATCTATTCCCGAACTGACATCATGGATAAGTCGTGTGATGCAAACACACGGCTTTTCCTATGAAGTTATTTACGTTGACGATGGGAGTACGGATGATACGTGGGGTCAGATAAAAAAATCCAGGGAGACTAATCCTGCGATCAAGGGACTCAGGTTTAATCGCAATTTTGGTAAGTCTGCCGCCTTGCACATGGGTTTTAAGGAGGCACAGGGGGATGTGGTCATTACGATGGATGCCGACCTGCAAGACAGCCCGGATGAAATACCGGAACTTTACAAGCTGATCAAGGAACAGAAATTTCATTTGGTGAGCGGCTGGAAGAAAAAGCGCCACGACCCGATTACAAAAACATTGCCATCCAAGTTTTTTAATTACGTCACCCGGAAAATTTCGGGGATTAAACTGCATGATTTCAACTGTGGACTGAAAGCCTATGATGTACGCGTCGTGAAGAACATTACGGTCTATGGCGAGATGCATCGTTATATTCCGGTGTTGGCCAAGTGGGCGGGGTTCACGAAGATCACGGAGAAAGTCGTGGAGCATCGCGAACGCAAGTATGGACATAGCAAATTTGGGTGGGAACGTTTTGTACGTGGCTTTTTGGATTTGCTCTCGATTACGTTTGTTGGCCGGTTTGCCAAACGCCCAATGCATTTTTTTGGTGCGTGGGGAATCATTTCATTTTTACTGGGTTTCATTTTAACACTGATGATGCTGTGGGAAAAAATTGACTCTGTCTTTATTTCTAAAATTCCGTTGAAAAGGGAAATCGTACAGCAGCCTATCTTCTACCTCGCCCTGGTAGCGTTAGTCATCGGCGTGCAGCTTTTCCTTACGGGATTTTTAGCAGAGCTGCTTGCACGACAATCCGTGTCGAAGAAGGATTACCTCGTGATCGAAAAAATTTAAAGTTTTAAGTTCTGGGTTTTAAGTTAAACGACTCTCAATTTTTTACTTATAACTTATGACTTACAACTTTGAACTTAATTTCATTTACCTTTGTCTCCCTCTTGTCCTCCGAAGCCTTGGCGTAGGAGGGTGTTATTCGTTCTTTGATTTTGGTTGCGCATTTGCAATTGCACTAGTGGACTTAGCGAATATCCCGTAAAGCCGCCCACCTTCGCTCGAAACAGAACTTCGGTGGGCAAGCCAAAAACCTATAACCAAGAACTGACAGCTAATTATTGGGGCTGACCGGTTTTGACAGGATGTGCGGGGGTGTATGCCAGCATGCAGGCTCGTGGGATGAGAGCCTTGAAAGATAGTCCTACAATCTACGTGGCGAGAATACTTACGCCATGGCTGCTTAATCTGACCTAAGGTTAGACAAGCTTATCCGCTGATAAGATCGGCGGAAGCCATCATCGCCCGGTGCTCGGTTGAGCGGTGCCGGACCAGCGGTGTCGAAAGCAACAACTGGGCTTCGCTGTGTTGCGCAGCGTTGTCGAGATAACAGCAACTACGGATGAGTTGAGGCTGCTCATGGCCTTGCTTCTCCCGACAATGAAAATGAGCTAAGCATGTAGAACGTACACGTTCGTCTTCTCTGGACCAGGGTTCGATTCCCTGCAGCTCCACAATCACCTCATCAAACAAAGGAAAAAGCCCGAATCCGTAATGGATTCGGGCTTTTTCTTTATAGACCCACCAAATCATTCAACTTTTTTGCAACCCGTATGGAGGAAATTCGGTGCCAATTATGAGCAATACAATCACGGTACTATTTTATGCAAGAAAGCCGACACCTAATACTGCGGGCATGTTCCCATTTTAGTTAAGAGTTACAATTGATGGCCAGCGATTCCAGACTTGCTACCGGCCGCTTTGTGAAATTAGACAAGTGGTCTCAAGCCGCTGAAAAGGTGTCGAGTCGAGAGAGCCCAATGCTTTTTGGATATATTAGTAGAACCAGAGGTTTGGAACGCAATGTCACAAGTTGAGCGAGTGGCCGCGAACTTCAAAATTTCTAGATTGGTCGAAGAGAGTATTATCTGAAGAATTTTGGCAACTTTTATGTAGCCTCAAATTTCTTAATCCGTTATATGAATGATATATCTTTTTTAACTTGATCGGCGAGTGGTTCGACGACTAAAATTATTTAGAGAATAAGAAGAGGATTGATACGCTGCTAAGGGAACAGTTTGGAAAAGGTTCAGGTAATTCAGCCTAAAAATGAAAGCCTTTAGTGTGATGCCGGGACGAGCGTAAAGGACTCTGTCGAAAACAGATAGAAAACGCCATCAATTTTTGAAAATTAGTTTCACGTCAGGTTGCATTTTTCCTCAATGTAAGGTAATCCGCTATTTCAGAGTACATTCACCATTAAATGTGTTTGTTTTTCTCTATTTTGTAATGCTGCTTTTTGAGTTCGTTTGACGAACCTGACGATTCTATTGTTGTTGCGCAAGAAAAGCAAGACTTTGGTTTTAATCTGTTACTTATCACTGTGCAATGTCCGAGCGCGAAATAGATCAAGATGAATTGATTCATGGAATGTTAGTTGCTGACGATCAGCAAGCCATTAAAATTCTCTTCAACAAATACTATCGCCGCCTTTTCAGCATCGTTAACCAATACATTCATAACCGAGAAGATACTGACGATTTGCTCCAGGATTTGTTCATCGCCATTTGGACAAAAAGACATAGCCTCGACTTTAAAAATTCCATTTATCGTTATTTGATCAAATCCGCTTTGAATAGAGCAAAAAACTACAAAAGAAATAAGAGCAGGTCGAGGGTGAATATCGTTAACGATCCTGCAAAATTAGAAACACGGATGCTTGATCATCCGGCAGACAGTGCATTGTCGGCAGAAGAAGTGAATGCGCTTTGGAAATATGCCCAATCAAGAATGAAATCCAAAGCAAAGACAGCTTTCTTGCTGAGCCGAAAATTATCCATGAGCTATTCTGAAATTGCCAAAACTATGGGTATCTCAGAAAAAGCAGTGGAGAAAAATATGTCAAATGCACTAAAAGTGCTTCGAGAGGTTTTCAAAAACCATTTTAAAATGGTCTTCATGGCATGTATCCTTCAGCTTCCGTAAACATAATTATTTTGTGTACACACCAATTTTGACTTTTACCCTACTTCGATGTAAGAAAACCAACGTCTTCAATAGTTTATGGACATTTTTAACGGTTATCGATAACCTCATGAGTAGGGTTCACATAGCATTCGGTGTATTATAAACAGGAAAGCACATGAAATATCCCGACTACACACTGCTTACTCTTAAGTCACTGGATGGCTCAATAACAGCAGACGAGAAAACCACTCTCGATAAATGGCTTCACAGCGATCTGCAAAATCAAAAAGTACACGATGAAATTTTAATGATATGGAATGGAGCATGGGAAGATGATTATACCGCTTTGGATGAAGAACATTTTCTTGACCAACGTGAAAGATTGATGCATATGCTCAATAATGAGGTGAAGAAGGAAGGCGAGATCAATCAATCATTCTTTAGGAGATTTTACCAAAATGTAGCTGCGGCTGCCGTGATTGTTGTTACTGTCACAGTTTTTACTTCTTTTTTCATTAATAAAAACTACCCTCACCACATTGTTCGTTTTAAAAATGCCAGCTTCAAAAAAGTCACTGAAGTTTTGCAAATGAATTACAATGTCCGTTTCCAGATTTCTGAATCTACATCTCCTTCATTTTCTTTCACAGGTACATTTGTTGATGAGGATGTTCATACTGTCGTTGAATCCATTTCGGAAGCAACAGGGTTCAAATTTGAGCTCAAAAACGGAATTTACTTTATTAAAAGTCCCTCCTAAAAGATGATGCCTCATCGTAGAGACATAGCTTTGAATTTGTCCGTGATGGGTACGAAGAGATTTCACGTTATCGCAAAATGTCATTCACAAACGACCAGCCACGTATATATTGTTTTGATGATCTGGGCGCGGAACAAATATTAAAATACGATGGCAATGAATGCAATGTGATGGGTGAAACCATGTTGAGTTGCTATGATTCTATCCGTATCTCCAAAAAATGGTCACACTCGCATGCGCGAAATGTTCAATTTAATCGCCTTTGATAAAGGAGGTGATGATAAATGTAGATAGCTACAATGTTTGGCGATGTGGTCGTTGTCTCCCCGCCTTGCATAAGGGTTGAGGCAATACTATCCCTTATAATGATCGCCCCACACCATGCGCAGGTGATTTAGTGCCTGGCCGATATAGTTTTCAACAGTGCCAGTAGAGAGGTTCATGCGCTCTGCGATATGAGCAATGGGCATCTGCTCGATGCGGCTCAATCGAAAAGCAGTTTGACAATTATCAGGCAGGTTGGCTATGCTTCGTTCAAGGATGTTGTCAAAATCAGAAAGGTTGGCATATGCTTCTGTGGAAGTATCGTGTGTGGATTCATAAAGCGCATAATGCTCTGCATACCGATCCCGCACAACGCTCTTGTCAATGTAGTTGACTATTTTATACCGGGCGGCGGAAAACAAGTAAGGCTTCAACTCAGTGATGTGCCCAAGCGTTTCGTGCTTTTTCCATAACCACAAGAATAATTCCTGGAGTATCTCCTCGCTTTCTTCTTTGCTGCGGATACGATTACACACATACCAGTACAACGACTGTGAATAGCGATCATAGATTTCCTTGAAGGCAAGTTGATCACCGCTTACCAAAAGCTTCACTAATTCCGTATCGGTATGGTGTTGATATTGCATGGCTCACCTCACCCCGACCCCTCTCCTGCTTTCACCTGTTTCGGCAGGCAAGCCGGAGGAAAGGGGAGGGAGAAAATTTGTTCTTACGGGTTAACATTTGGTAAGCGAGAACCGGCCAAAAAAGTATGGCGTGGAGCCCAACTTACCGTCTTGGAGGTACTGGTATACCCGGAGCCGAATAAGTGGGCCCACGCCAATGACGTGAGCCTTACACTTATTGCCTCAACTCCGTTAGAAAATTTACCAGTTTTCCAAGACGAGGTTCTAAGTGCGATGCCTCTTAGATTCTTAAAGAGATGATCGCAAAGTTAATATTCTTACTTCTTAATTGATATCTGTGTATTTCAAAGGCTAATATAAGCAAAAAATTTGATTTTGCTGGTAGAACTGCCCGCACAATTTTTGTGAATTTCATTCAGATTGCCCTTAGAGGCAATCATGAAAGCACGCGATAAGAAACGATTACAAAATTTCCGCGAAAACTTGAAAACGTTGCGGAAGGAGAGAGGCTTAAGCCAAAGAAGCCTTTCTTATTTGTGTGACGTTGATTACTCAAAGATTAGTAAGCTGGAGAGTGATGAAGACACTAATCTTAATTTGACTACACTTTTCGAACTAGCCAAGGGTCTTGGTGTCCATCCAAAGGAGTTGATTGATTACGATCTGGATTTTGTGGGGAGAAAGAAATAATACCTTCTAAAAATCGCTAGACCTTGGCATAGTTTTGATCAAGGTCGCGTGGTAAGAAGAATCCCGTAATGCAATTAGGGTTACGTATAGAAAGCTGTATATGATCTTTCTCCCTGAACCCAGCAGTAGGGTATAGTTCGCCACCTTCCCAAAAAACTCCACGCACTGAATCGAAAGACTGTTCTTTTGTTTCCTCTCTTACCGTGTGCAGTGTTTGAATCACTGCGCAATCAAGCTCGCGATTTAGTAACTCATCATCCTTATGCGAAGGAAGGTTTTGAGGCATGGGAATCGAATTGTCTGACGAAAGAAGATCATACCCTTGTTTGACAAGCTGAAGGTTTTGATAATCCATCAAGTCAAGTGTAAATCCAAGGTTAATGATTGCGCCTAATACTGCCGGGTTTTTGATAGGAGCTTTCGATCGCTCGGGACGGTCTTTTAAATAAATAGGTGGCAAATTCCAAAGCACGGGACGGGCTGTTTCCCAGAAGTAAATACCATGACCAAGCCGGTCATGAGCGTTTTCGCTTTTTTTAAGAGGTTCTTTTCCCAGGATTACTTTCTCAACAACAGATTTATCACAGCCATGAAAGCCAAGTATTAAACCTGTTCTTGTGGTATACATAGGGTTTTATAAGGAGCCGTGAGTTTACCCTTTTGTGTCAGTATGCCGGCTTTAACAAAAAATTTCCTAGATGCTTCTTTATTAGTAGAAAAGCGTTTTTTGTATTGCTTTAACGTTACGATGAATTTTTCTCTTTCTGTATTGGTTATTGCAGTGCCGCTTTGAGATAAATAAATGTCTTTAATATGCTTGATAAATACAATTCTTGGGCTGGATTGGTTCAAAGATGTCAAAGAATCAGTAATGGGCAAGAATGATAAAGACATCAATCAGAACTTAACCGCACTTTTGAACTTGTCAAAGGCCTTGGAGTCCATCCTACGGAGCTGAGCGATTACGATCTGGATTTTGTGGGGAGAAAGAAATAGCTGTTAAAATCTGGTCTGAGCTTCTTATTTTTAGCCAAGACGCACTCTAGAGAGCAGTCTTTAAATTGCTCTATTCATATCATTTTTAGTTTTGTTATTGTTGTTTTTTTGCTCAGCCTGAGTACCGGTGTTGCCAAATGGTTTACATCACCAGGGCAGGAAAGGAAATATCACAACTTGGAGAGGGTTAGGTGTGACGCCATTCCCCTCGGGAGAGGCCATAAACTCAACCTTTGATGTTCCTTACAATGTTCAAATGTATTTTTTTTATGGGTTAACCTCGAGCTACCTGATATACAATAGGTGCTAAAACCCATAGCCTGATATCAATGCAAAATTTTTTCTACAAGCACACGCTGCCTTTAATGGCAATGGTTTGCTTCGCTAATTCCAGCCTCGCTCAAAAATCTTCACCAGTAAATTGGAGTTTCAAGGCAAAGCCATCAGGTAAGGCGCAGGCGATACTGACATTCACCGCCTCAGTCGCCAATGATTGGCACATCTACTCACAATACATGGAAGATGTGGGGCCACAGCCCACCCAAATTATAATTGCGCGAAATAGCGATTACGCGCTGGTCGGCAAAACTGAAGAGCAAGGCAAAGCATATAAATTTTATGACAGCACATTTATGATAGAAGCAACATGGCTTTCAGATACCGTAGTGTTCTCCCAAAAAATAAAACTCAATGTTCCACATACTTTCATCAAAGGCAAAGTCATATTTATGTCATGCACCCACGATATGTGCTTACTCCCTGAAGAACGTCAGTTCAACATCGAAGTAACAAGGTAGGTCTCTCCCTTCTCCTTTAAGGATCGGCTTGCGAGCCGTAGCTTTAGCGAAGGCTGAGGGTAAGGCCTCTCTCCTCTGGCTAACCTGCCGAAATGAAAATGAAGGCGTGGCAACCTGCCAAAACAAGAATGGTGGAAAGATAGGATTAGGTTCAACTACCACCTTGAATGAGGCAGGCTTGCCAGCCGTCGCTTCATGCGAAGGCTGGAGTTTTGTTCCCTCTCTTCTGGAGAGGGTTTGGGTGAGGTTAAAATCGACTTTCTTTTTCTATTTTTAGTGGGTTTCATTCGGGTTATCTGCTTTTGTAATATAGGGCAGCATTAATCACAGGGCAAAGCCTTCAACACATGGGTAAATCAGATTTTTTCTCTACGTTAAAGAACTATTTAAACGGAAGGCTTTCTAAAAGGAAAAAAGCAGACGTTGATAACTGGCTTGATTCTTTAGGCAAAAATGCACCTCAGACAGAATGGTCTGAATCCAATCAGGGCGCATTATACGATAGGATCTTAGGCGAAATAAATAACACTGAAAAAATGACAACACAGCAAAAACCAAATACAATCTTTTGGCTGAAAGCAGCAGCACTCATTGTCCTGATGGCAGGGGCATCGTACGGCACAGTCTGGTATATCCTCAGATCAAATCAATCCATCGTTGAAAAAACAATCCTTAATGATGGCACCATCGTGTGGCTTAAGAAGGATAGCAAGTTATCGTACTACGAAAACACCGATGGCACTAAGCGTTATGCCCGCCTCTCAGGTGAAGGACTTTTCGAAGTAGCCAAACAAAACAGACCGTTTATGGTGCAGAGCGGCAACACCACCATCAAAGTGATGGGCACAAGCTTTACCCTCAAAATTGTAAATGACAGTGTTGTGCTCAAAGTGCTGACAGGTCGGGTGAGTGTCTCATCAGATAGTGTAAGTATCGATGTACTCCCTGGAGAGAAAGTTGCTTACGCTGGAAAAGGCGAACTCAAAAAATCAACAATGACCAATGAGGATAAACCTAAGATCATAGAAGCAACCGAATACAACATGCAGTTCAGTAACACCGAAATGAAAATCGTGCTCGACAGAGTTGAAAAAAAATTCAATGCCATTGTCACAGTCTCCGATAAACAGTTGATGAAGTGCCGTGTTACGGGTGACCTCACCGACCGGTCATTAGAAAGCACGTTACAAATACTCTCTGAAATACTCGACATTCAATACACCATAAAACAAAACAGCGTTGCCATCACAGGCAAAGGCTGTAATTAAAAAAATAGAATACCATGAACATAGCCATAGCTTCAGCTTTTATTCCGGACTCATCATAAAAATTATCCAATCGTTTTTTGGGATCGTCTTCTTCTCCTGCCATACGGTTTAATCCGCTTTCTTACAAAAGCTTTAGCTATTTCCCGCTCCTTTGGAGAGGGCTGGGTGAGAGTGAAGGCCGAGATGAGAGGAGTTGAGCGTGAGGCCAAAAAAACAGGAGCGCGGTAACGCTCCTGTAAATGTGCCCTCCACATTTATACCATTCCTTACAGGGAGTGGCAGAGGGTGCTTTGTCTTTTTTCTGTACGTATTAAAACAAAACATTCAAATCTATGAAGAAATGGTTTACCATTAAAAGCACATTTTGGAAAATGATCAAAATAAGCACAGCACAAATACTGATGGCCATGATTTGTGGCGTATCGGTAGCGCACGATAATTACGCTCAACCTCTCGACCGGAAAATTACAATTGATCTCAAAGAGGTGTCCTTACAGCAAGCGCTCAAAGAAATCGGGCAGCTTGCCAATGTAAATTTTATCTATAGCGAAGAGCACTTGGAAATCAATGTAAAAGTCTCCATAAAGGCAGAGCGACAAACGTTACGTCAAGTACTCGAAGAATTGCTCACGCCACACCAAATAAATTATTCTTCGCACGATGAGCAGGGAATGATCACGCTCAAACACAAACATCAGGACAAACGAACATCATCAACCAATAGCTCAGATGATAGAGCCCCGTTAACAATAATCACGGGCACGGTTACCGATGCTGCACATACTCCGCTGGCAGGAGTGAATGTAATCATAAAGGGCACAACCAGCGGCACAAGCACCGATTCCGAAGGTAAATATTCATTGTCAGCGGAAGACGGTGTAGTGCTCGTATTTTCTTTCATCGGGCATAAGTCAATCGAAGTAAAAGTTGATTCGCGCACGGTGATAGATATCGTCATGGAGGAAGAAGCAGCTTCCCTTAATGAAGTAGTGGTCAATGCCGGCTACTGGCAGGTAAAAGAAAAAGAGAACACGGGCAACATTGTTAAGGTCGAAGCAAAAGACATTGAAAAGCAGCCGGTACAAAATCCGCTCGCAGCGTTGCAAGGACGCGTAGCAGGGTTGGATATAACGCAAGCCACAGGAGTACCAGGCGGAAATTTCAAAGTGCGCATCCGTGGCACAAACAGCATTGCCAATGGCAACGATCCGTTGTTCATCATCGATGGTGTGCCTTACACATCCACCGCCATGACGTTCAATGAAACTTCTGCGGGTATCCTGGGCAATTCGTTAAATCCGTTGGGCGGAACGAGTCCTTTGAACAGTATCAATCCGGCTGACATTGAAAGCATCGAAGTATTAAAAGATGCTGATGCCACAGCGATCTATGGATCGCGTGGCTCCAACGGAGTCATTCTCATTACCACCAAAAAAGGGAAAGCGGGCAAAACCAAAGTGGATGTAAATTTTTATACGGGCGCTGGCCAGGTAGCTCGCAAAATGAATTTGCTCAACTCGCCACAATACCTTGCCATGCGCAACGAAGCTTTTGCCAATGATAATGTTGTGCCCACAACAGCTAATGCACGCGATCTGTTAACCTGGGACACAACCCGTCACACCAATTGGCAAAAAGAACTGATCGGCAAAGCGTCAAATATCACCGATGCACAGGTCTCTTTATCAGGGGGAGAAAGCAATACTGTTTTTTCTGCCGGCATGGGCTATCACAGGGAAACAACGGTGTTCCCTGGAACAAACAGCGATCAACGCATAACGGCGCGTACAACGATAAGCAATACAGGGTTCAACCAGAAATTGAAAACAACGTTGTCAGTTAACTACTCAGCCAATAACTCCAGCTTGTTGGGCCAGGATTTAACGTCAACAGCGATTTTTCTTCCACCCAATGCGCCCGCACTTCACGATCAAAACGGAAACCTCAACTGGAACGGATGGGATGCAGGTGGAAGCCTTGCAAATCCACTGGCATTTCTTCAACGCAAATACGAAGCCGCTACAAATAGGTTGACCGCAAGCCTTGTAACAGGCTACTCCATCCTTCCAAATCTTGAAGTGAAATCGCGGCTTGGTTATACAAGCACATCAATGGATGCAACTAATCTTACCCCGATAAGTTCATTGAGTCCTTCGGCAGCAGCAACAGCATTAAACACAACCAACTTTTCTCAGAGCGATTTCAAAAACTGGATGGTTGAACCTCAGGCGATATGGAAACCCAAACTCGGCAAAGGGCAATTCAATGTCTTGGTAGGCACACAATTTCTCAATCAGACAACCGACGGGCTGGCACAAACAGCAACGGGTTTTTCAAGCGAAGCATTGATGAAAAACATAGCAGCTGCACCCAACCGCACAACCGGCACAAACTACTATACACAATACAGGTATCAGGCCGTGTTCGGCAGGATTAACTATGCATACAATGGCAAATACATTGTAAACCTTACGGGTAGGAGAGATGGCTCAAGCAGGTTTGGCCCTGGTAAACAGTTTGCAAACTTCGGGGCAATCGGGGCAGCTTGGCTTTTCTCGGAAGAAGGTTTTATCAAAAATGCGTTGTCGTTCCTTTCCTTCGGAAAACTCAGAGGCAGTTTTGGTATCACAGGCAACGATCAACTGACCGATTATCAGTATCTCGATGCATACACGTCATCTCAGGGTGCATACCAGGGCACAATTGGCCTCACGCCTGTGCGCCTGGCTAATCCCAATTTTGCCTGGGAAACAAACAAGAAACTCGAAGCAGGGTTAGAACTTGCCTTCATCGATGGAAGGATTTCAACTTCAGTAAGTGTATATCGCAATCGTTCATCAAATCAGTTGGTGGGTTATCCGTTAGCACCTACTGCGGGGTTCACATCAATTCAGGCAAACTTCCCCGCCACCGTGCAAAACAGTGGCGTTGAAATTGAGTTAAACACGGTGAACATCCAGCATACGGATTTTACTTGGAAATCTTCATTGAACTTCTCCATCCCTGTCAACAAGTTAGTTGCGTTTCCCAACCTCGAGTCCTCCTCGTATGCGCAACAATATGTGGTGGGTCAATCATTGAACATCCGAAAGCTGTACCAAAGCACAGGTGTTAATCCCACCACAGGGTTGTACCAATTCAAGGATGTGAATAACGATGGTAGCTACGATTACAACGACCAGCAAACGATCAAGTACATTGGTCAATATTTTTTCGGTGGACTACAGAATAGTTTTAGTTACAAAGGTTTCCAACTCGATTTTCTTTTTCAGTTTTCAAAACAACAAGGACGTAACTACATCTACTACACGGGTACACCCGGTTATCTCGGCAATCAACCGACCGATGTCCTCAACAGCCAGTGGCACAATGGCGATAGCAATGCCTCACTACAAAAATACAGTCAGTCATCAGATGCCTCTATTGCTTATCAAAGACTTCAATCAAGCGACCGTTCAGTGAGTGACGCTTCTTATATCAGATTAAAGAACCTCTCTTTTTCTTATTCGCTTCCTTCGGCTTGGACAAAGAATGTCCGTATAAACAACGCACGGATTTTTGTTCAGGGGCAAAACCTGTTGACGTTCACAAACTACAAAGGCTTAGACCCCGAAACGCAGGGCAATTTTCTTCCGCCCTTGCGTGTGTTCACCGCCGGATTTTCTCTCTCATTCTAAACGACATTACCTATGAAAAACAAATACACTTTAATTACACCACCACCCACGAATGCAGGTGTCTCACACGTAAAATCATCCATAGTTACACCTGGGAACGCAAGTGCCTCACATCCAAAATTATCGCCCGTTCCACCTGCACGTACCTCACGCCAAAACTTTCGTTTAAAACCCATCCTTCTTTTAATTGCACTACTCCTGTTCAGCTGCGAAAGCTTTGTCAAGATCGATCCACCTCGCACAGCCCTCGTAACCTCAACGGTCTTCGAAAGCGATGCAACAGCAAGCGCAGCAATGATTAATGTTTACTATCAAATGAGCCTGATGGGCTTTGCCAGTGGCGGCACGACGAGCGTCTCATTTTTAACTGCGTTTTCATCAGATGAAGAATTGAACTACAACAGTACAAGTCCCACGATGGTCCAATTCAACGATAACGAACTAACATCCGATAATGAATTTGTCACTTCATTATGGAGCGATATGTATAAAGCACTCTATCAGGTGAATGCAATTATCGAAGGGGCAACACAATCGAAAACACTCTCACCGTCTACAAAAAGTCAACTCGAAGGTGAGGCTAAATTCATGCGCGCATTTTGCCTTTTCTATTTAGTCAATTTATACGGAGACGTGCCGCTGATTACAAGTACAGACTATCGTGCCAATACATCAATCGCTCGCACGCCATCAAGCAAAGTTTATCAACAGATAATACAAGACTTAGCAGATGCTGAAAATTTATTGCCAGGCGATTACTCGGTGTCCAACGGAGAAAAAGTAAGGGTCAACAACAATGTCGCAAAAGCTTTCCTGGCCCGGGTCTATTTATACCAACAAGACTGGTCGAAAGCAGAATTATATGCAACAAAGCTGATTGAAAACACCGGCTACGCTTTGGTTACTGATCCCACTCAAGTCATGGTAAAAAATAATAGTGAAGCAATATGGCAGTTCAATAATTCTTTTTATCCCAACGACTTTTCCGCTTTTTATTTGTTTAGTACCCCACCCAATGTTGGTTCGTTAAGAATAGAGTTAATCAATTCATTTGAAGAAAATGATTTGAGGCTTGCCTCGTGGGTCGGAAGCATAACCAATGGGGCAACAGTGTATCACTTCCCAATAAAATATCATTCATTTGTTTCGGCTGCCGAATACTCTACTGTTTTTCGTCTGGCAGAGCAATACTTGATCAGGGCAGAAGCGAGAACACATCTCAATAATTTTACGGACGCGCAGTCTGATATTAATGTTATCAGAAACAGGGCAGGACTGGCAAACACTACAGCAAATGATGAAAAAGCCTTGTTGCTTGCCGTTGAGCAAGAGCGGAGAGTGGAGTTATTTACAGAGTGGGGACATCGTTGGTTTGATTTAAGACGAACGAACAGATCAGATGCAATATTGAGTGTTATCAAAACAAAATGGCAATCTACGGATGCATTATACCCCATACCCAAAACACAGATACTTGGAGACCCGTCAATGAGCAATGCACAAAATCCGGGCTACTAAGTATCTCAAAAAATCGATTGCTTCATTGCGGATGTAATGAAGCAATCTCCAAACGCGAGGCAAAGGAGCTACGGCCTGAAGGACGTAGTATTCAGTCTTAAAAAAATCCTTATGAAAATCAAACACACACTTTCTATAACCTTTCTTTTCACAACGTACTTCTATTGTACAGCGCGCCAACCAGCATTAGATACCCCTCAAGTCGGAAAACAAATGCCCGAATTTGTTTTAAACAACGTAACTCATTTCAAAAAGAAAGAAGCATCGTTAAATGACTTCAAAGGCAAATGGTTGTTCATGGATTTTTGGTCAACGGGATGCACTTCGTGTATTAAAAGCTTCCACAAAGTCAATGACATAACGAAAACCTACCAGGACAAAATAAACTGGTTGATGGTGGGCATAAATTCTTCTATAAATAACAAGGACACTAAGACGATTGAAACGGTATATGAGCGCTTGAGTGAGATGCAAGAGCTTAAAATGATTTCAGCCTACGACTCCGCCTTATCCCAAAAATGGGACATACATTCTGTACCTCATATTTTTATAATTGACCCTAATGGCATTCTCAAATTTATCACCGATGGCAGGGATTTAACCAAAGAAAAAGTGAACGAACTCTTAGATGGTAAACATATTTCATTGTTTGATAAAGCGAAGGCTGAACATTTAAATTTTTTTGATCCAACAACAATTAATTCAAACTCAAACCCAAATGGAATAATCTACTCTTCATCCGTCAGTAAATGGAACGGAGAAAAGCAATCTATATATTATGAAATCGACCAATACATTAAGGCGCAAGATGACAAAGCATACAAGAATGGATTCTCAATGGTAATGGCCCCACTTTATATGTTGTACAACATGGCATACTTCGGAAAATCTTATTTAACAAATCCTTATGATTCTTTATATGGCAAAGTGTACCCTACACCTATATTGGAGATGAAAGACTCTTCGGTTTTTGAGTTTGACTTTACAACTAACTTGGTTAAAGGCACATACAACTACAATGTACTTATCCCAAACAAAACAATCTCAAAAGAAAAATTCTTAATGCTGATGCAGCAGGACATAACTCGAACATTTAACTACACTGCCAATATTGAAACTCGCAGTATGCCCATCTGGAAACTGAAAGCAAACTCAGCGGATAAAGCCAAACTCAAAACAAAGAGCGGAGAACCCTATAACAGTGCAAGAAAAGAACCCATGGCTGCGGGTTTCACCCTTAAAAACAAACCTGTCAAGGAGTTTTTAATTACGCTAACTCATTACCTGTCCGAAAAAACAAAGCATACTTTCTTGGACGATACTGGTATAAAAGATAATATCGATATAAGTATCAGCGCAGACCTCACAGACTTCAAAAAAACAATTGAAGCCCTGCGCAAACTTGGGTTGGATTTAGTCTTTGATAAAACCGAAATGCAAGTGCTTGTTATCAAAGACAACGAATAACTTTTGTCAGCACCACTCCCCCTCTCTCCTGATGCATATCGGGAAGAGAGGGGCAAGGGGTGAGTTTTAAAATTATGGTTTCCACATAAGCGCTCCACAGCTGGTGGAAGGAGTAGGGTCTTGTCGCAATTGTACTGAAACGCCGGTAATAGTACAGGCAGTGGTACCAGATGTTGCGCAATCTGCTGTGTGTTCAATACAATTTACAGGAGGGCTAAATTCATATACCGTAATCGAAGGACTTAAAGTCCGCGTGGCAAACGCCCCACCGATGGCCAATACCACGGCACTTAGGGCCAATAAAATTCTAATCTTTTTCATAGTCTTAATTGTTTTTAAATAAAGAATCTGATCGACCTACTTTTTTATACAGGTTTTCGGTTCACGGTCATTCCTGATTTTACGCGCATAAAATATTTTTAAGGCAACCTTGCCATGATATTTCCAAAGTATCTGGTTTCTAAACTCCACACTTGTAAGTGTGTATCATGCAAAGCATAGAGTTTATTTCCAACCACACTGAACATCCGCAGTTTCTCCTGGCCTTGATAATCGTAGATATAAAAGCTAAATCGGTACGCACGCGTACCTATATCATACACGTCAATAACAGTAGCGTGATCGTGCGCTATAATGGGTTCGTTTTTAGCAAGCAACACAGAGTTCACAAAAAGTAAATGGTGCCATACGGCACAATGCTTATTGACCACACGTTGTGGTGAAGCAAACTTGGTCTCTCCGGTAGATTCAATCGTGCCAACCTCAATCTTGGCATGAGTAGTGGTGTCAATGGTGTGGAGCTTTCGCAGCACATGGAGATTAGTGTCCATCACAATGCATTCATTGCGATAGCGGTACAAGTACATCAATTCATTCCGCGCGCCATTGTATTGCATCATCCCATCCGTACAGAAAATACCATCTACTTGTTTTCTCAAAATGCCTGGCTTCATTTCAAGATGCGGTGCAACAGTGGTCACCTTTCCCAGCATGTTTTCACGTACGGGTTTTCCTAAGGCACGGATATAAAAAGATTCATTCGTAATCGGTACAATATCCTGGAAGTAAGCACGGTCGTAGGTATAGCGTTCAGCTTTCCAGTCATGCACATTACCTCGGTAAATAAAAGGAACAGCGCCATCCGTTACATAGTAATAGGGTGAGTCCACCTTCACCCGCACAGCCCAAACTTTTTGATGCTCAATTCCACGCACATCTAACTTCACATGCTGTGTATCCAATTGCACGGTGTTAATCACAAGCAAATGCAATGGTGCAGTGTAGTTAGCCAAGTAAACATGATGTTCAGTAGCACCAGCGATGTAATACGAGTTATACCCAAGATCAAATACTTGTCCTTCCAAGACTGGATGAGGGGGAAACTCGCGCAAAAAACTTCCAGGCTGTTTCCGGATATCTTTGGACAGAGCAAACAAACCAGCAACCACACCGATGCTCATTACAAAACATACAGCAATCCATATCGTTATTTTTCTACTCACACCATTGAACTTTGGAGAACCGAAAAATCTTTTGCAGCATTCATCATTTTTGTTTCTTCAGCTTGCAACACAATGCCAGTAAGCCCCAATACAACAAAGACTGAATTAAAAACAAGGTGTTCAGTCCATCCAAGTTTTTCCAACACACCACCACACGAACACGGCACATAAGGACTGAAATAAAGGATGGCAACAATATAAGCCGTGAACATCGTCATCAAACTGAACGAAGCAAAGAACCCAGTCAACCGAAACTTTGGAATGATCAACAACACCGAAACAATGACTTCAACGCCAATCACCATCCACGGAACAGTGTCGCCGAATCCGGTGAGCAAAGGTGATTGCCCCACCTGAATTTTAAACTTCTGATAATCGATCAACTTATTAAGGGCTGCATATAGAAATAGCAGCACAAACAGGAATGAAATAACCTCAATGGCAATTCTCCTTCTCATTCGGTATGATTTTTAGGTAAGAGTGCCCCTCTACCTAATTGATACACCAAGAAGTAGGAGCACCCTACCAAGAGATTCAGTTTTTTAAGTTCGGGTGGTTACCCGCATGTCATAGCGAATGAAGCAAGGGAGCTTTACAGGGCAACCCTCAGTGAATCATTTCTAAACATGAGTGTGCCAAAGAGGTTAGCTTATGGTTGTTTCAGCTTAAGCGAACCAAGTGGGGATGACTGAAAACACATAGCTCAGTTGAAGTTTCCGAATTCAGATTCTACGTACTTTTTAAAGCTAGGCCCTATTGGCAATGAGATTTTGTCAATGAATATTTCTTCCGCATTGTAGGATGTTATTTTTTCTTTGTTGACCAGGTAGGAACGATGAATTCTAAGGAATCCTTCTCTTAAGTTTTTTTCAATTTCGCCAATCCCCATTTTTGTGATCACTTTTCCCTTCGGCGTGTGGATATAAATATACTCGCGCATGCTTTCGACATAGAGAACTTCATCAAACTGCACTTTAACCATCGTCTTATTGACATTGAAAAAAGCGAAGCTGTTTTTTGGTGCGTTGACATTGTTCATTTGATAAATTTGCCTGGCGTCGGGCTTTAGCCCAACTCGGTTAATGGCCTTTAAGAACCTTGAAAATGAAAAAGGTTTTACAAGATAATCGCGTACATCCAGTTCAAAGGCCTCAATAGCATATTGGGAATAGGCGGTTGTAATGATTACCTGGGGAAGATTTTTTACAACCTTCAGAAAGTCCATTCCGGTTTGCGAGGGGACTTCAATATCAAGAAAGACCAGATCAATTTCATATTTTGCCAGGTATTCAATAGCTCCAAGCGTATCATCAAATACTGCTTTCAACTCCATCCATTCAACTTTGGCCAGGAACGATTTGAGAATTTCCTGGGCAGGCTGTTCATCCTCAATAATGATGCATTGAATTTTGCTCATTTTTTAAAAATTCTTGTTTAAGACGGGCACTTTCAGATTTACGGAATAACGACCATTGCCATTTTTTATGTCCAGTGCAAATCGTTGACCATAAAGAAGGTTTAATTGCCTTTTAACATTGGCAATGCCCAAGCCTCGAGCAGAACTGTTGTCTTCATGCGGCATAATGTCATTCTCTACGAAGAGATAAATAAAATTTCGATCTGATCGGATTTGAACCGAAATGTGAATTAATCCTCTATTGGAGGACAAGGTATGTTTGAAACTGTTCTCAATGATGGGTAAAAACACAAGCGGTGAGATGTAGGTATTGGAGCCGTTTAGTTTTATTTGACAATCGATTTGTAAGCGCGTGCCGTGCCTTAATTTCTTAAGCTCAAAATAATCTTCTATTACTTTGATTTCCTTTTCGATGGGTATAACCCGATGATCACATTCTTCCAGGATATACCGCATTAGGTTGGCCAGGTGTAAAACAACCTGTTCGCTTTTATCAGCCTTTTGCAAGGAGTAGGAGTAAAGGGTATTCAGCGTATTAAACAGAAAATGCGGGTGCATTTGAGCTTTCAGAAAGGCAAGTTCAGTGGCTTTTTTTTCTTCAATCAGTTGATCCGTTCTTTGTTGGATTTCTGTTTTGTTCTTCATCATCTTAATGGCAATGGCAAGGCTAATTCCAGGGAGCCATCGAAAGATTTCTTTAAAGATATGGCTATAGGCCCATGCACTTTTTTGTATGACATGGCTTGGGTCGAATAGAGGATATAATATAAAAAGCCTGTAATAACGAATCCCCCAACCTACAAATGCGATTGATACGAGAATACAGAGAACAAGTTTAATTGGATTGTGATCTTTTGAATACGATGGGATTACATAATAAATAATGAAATAAGTGACCATGGCTACCAATGGCACTATTAAAATACGGGTAATGATATCCGACGTCTTTATTTCTGTGTCGGCTGATAATACGATCAGGTTACTGGTGTATTCGATTGCCCAGAATGCGAGATGACGGAAAATCCTGATTTTCCAGTTCTTCCTATAAACCAACGCATCAAACCAATTCATTCCTCACTAAACTAAAAATAATTACATCGTGAGTCCACAGGGCTTATGTCAATGGGCATTCCGAATGATGAATTGACCTTTGCGACTGTCGAAAATAATTGTTCTTATAAGCCATGAATCGTTTGGCATCAAAAAAATAAGGCTGACCCCGCCTGGGTCAGCCTTAAAAAGCAGCTTAGTTTTATTGACCTAAACCTAACCTAATCTGCTAGTTGTTAATTCCAAAATAACTAAACCTTGTTCTATCGAAGGAAAAAAATCAATGAGTTAACATTTATTCATACTGAAAAGCGGATACCTCATAACCAATTTATTTAATGGTCAATAACATTGAGACCTCATTGGATTTTCATCTAAAATAGATGATGCAATTAGTAGCTTGATGTAAACGAAGTTACGGGGTCGTATAATCCCACCTTGCCTGTAGCAATTAACGCTGCACAATTGGGGTTTGTGTTCGCTTCTATTTGCGAGTAAAGCCCCCTCCTTGGATAATCCGGTTTGCCAGCTGCCAATGGAAGATTAAGAAAATTCCCAGTTCTCCTCATGTCATTCCACCCTTCAATTTGGCCAATAAGCGTGACATACCGCTCTTCCAGAATTTCTCTTAAAAGTGCTTGATTTTGATCTATGTTATCAGCGTTCTCCATTCCGCCGGCGGCAAAATCGCCATACACATAAGGCGCATAATTGTACCCCAATGGCAGATAACCTGCATCGATATGAGCCCCGGTAGCATAATAGGCTCGTAATGTATTAAGGGTTGCCAGTGCACTTGCCGGGTCAGGATTAGCTTGCTTCATGTAGGCTTCTGCCAATATGAGCGTATTTTCCTGGAAAGTCGCAATCGGAAATGACGTGCTTCCTCCAAAAAAGCCATTTTGGTTGGTAGGATTTCCCCAATCAAAATCGCAGAGAATATTTGGTTCATACGTATTCGGTGCCGGCGGAAAATTATACCCGCTGCCGGGGAGATAGATGTAATTTAATCTTGCCGTTTCATCTGTTTTTCCATTGTTCCTGCTACCGGGTTGGGATTTATCTAGAAGTCGAGGCGCATAAGAGTTAGCTGCCATGTACCCGCTTCTGTCATACGTGCAGAAGGAATAATAAAGGTTGAAGGTTTGGAGGTAAGCACTACCATGCGTTGCCATTACGTTTCCTGAAACATTACTGATACCTGTAGAAGCTTGTGTAATCGCATTTGCATAATCGCGGGTATGCAAAAATAGTCTTGCCTTTACCGTATGTGCTACTGAAGTCCAGGCAGCAGCACTTCCGCCAAGCATAAAGTCACCAGCCGCACTTCCTGTTAGGCCTAAGTTAGTAATCGCTGAGTCCAGTAAGGCTTGTGCGGCAGTATACACCGAAGTTTGGGTATCAAACTTAGGAGCTGTAATTACAGGATACTGTGTAATCTGTGAATAGGGAACATCGCCCCATATATCCGCTGCAAGACCGATACTCATTGCTTCCATCACCTGAGCAACACCAATGGCTACAAAATTTTTTGTTGGCCTGGCATTTTGTTTCAGCAGTTGAGTGTTTTTGAAAAGACTCGTATAGATGGCCACCCATTCCACATCATAATCCTGACCGGAGGTTACATAATTCTGAAGACCTGCGTACTGCCTGTCTTCACCATCAAAATAACCTGCCCACATTCCTGTTTGACGAGCCTGATCACCTTCAAATATCCCGATCAATATGACCTGGGCACCCGTCATGTATTTACTCTGATCAATGACACTGGGGTCTGTTACATTAACAGGGTCAGTAGACAGTCCATTAGTCAGATTTGTGCAGTTGCTGGTGAGCATGACCAAAGCGATGGCTAAAAGTCCTGCACTACTGCTTTTTATAAATATATTCTTCATAATAATTTCGATTTTAGAATCTTAATAGTTGATTGTCAATTTGAACAAAATTGATCTCGTGTTTGGATTCTGGAAGTAATCCAATCCACGGCCATTGCTTGATCCTGTCAAATTAGTGTCAGGGTCTATGCCTCGATAGGGAGTCCATAACAGTAAGTTTCTCCCCGTTAAGGAGAAGGTCACGGATTGAAGTTTTGTGGAACTCCTGAAGGCTGACGAATTCAGAGCGTAGGAAAGGGTAAGCTCCCTGAGCCGGGTCCACGTCGCGTCCTGAACGAATGGTGCATTTACATTAAAACCGTTTCCGGCAGTGGTATAAAAAGCCTGGTCTGCCGCTACCTTGCCCCCTCCATAATTCTGAACAGTACCCCTGAAAGAATAACTCCCATCCGAATTAACCGTTACACGCTGGGAACCTGCAGCGACCAAACCCGCAATTGTATTTCCATCGGCAGTCTTAAGGGTAGCAGCGTCAGTCGCACTTACTGTTGTTGAGGCTGCTGAATATTTTGTTGTACCAAAATTAAATAATGCTCCCTCAGTACCATTCCACATTTGACCACCAACCTGAGCATCAAACAAAACATAAAGGCTTAAAGCCTTGTATGAAAATGTATTGCCCAAGCTCATTTTGTAATTCGGTTGAGTGATACCGATGGCACCGGTTGTACTTGAAACTTGTGGAAATCCGTTGGGATCAAGCATATAGGATCCATCGGCATTTTTTGCATATCCTGTTCCCCATATTACCCCCAGAGGCATTCCCTTGGTAGCCACGGACGCACCATCGGTGAACCCCGCCAGGAACACATATTGTGCTCCGGCTAAATCAACCACATTGTTGCGATTGGCAAACCAAATAAAATTGGAATTCCAGGTAAATCCATTCGGTAATTTCATCCACGTCACACCCAGGGAAAGTTCAGCGCCCTTATTATCAATAACCCCAGCGTTTGCAATTGTGGTGCTAAAACCGCTTGATGGAGCTACCTGTGTTCCCAGGATGGCATCCGTCGTGCGATTATAATATACCGTTGCACTTAATGCGACCTTGTCGTTTAGGAATCGTAAATCAAACCCTCCTTCCACTTCATGCTTTCTTTCAGGTCTGATTTTAGGATTGCCAGCTTGCGTTGATATGGCGTAACCGCCTACGCCATAGCTTGAGGCAGTTAGTGTGCCGCCATAACTATCAAAGTAGGACTGAGGACCAAATTGAGTCAGATTCAGGTATGGACCTGGTTGTTTACCGACGACACCGTATGAAGCTCGTAGCTTACCAAAGCTAAAGAAGTCGTTAGTACCCGTCATTTTTGAAAACTGCCATGCGCCGGTTAGAGAAGGATAAAAAAACAGACTCTGTGCCTGAGGGCCAAACGTGGATGCTGTCTCGGCCCTTCCCGTTGCTGTTACGAAAACTTGATCTGCAAATTCACCGTTGATCTCGGTAAAGCCAGCTGTTGTTCTTTGTGTAGAAGCTGCATTAAAAGCTGAACGATTTGAAGGCGGCGAATTTTGAAGATTGGGCGGAGCATAGGGTATTATAAAGTTCGTTGAAGTTGCCCCCACATTATTGTATTGTAGGTTATTATAATTAAAGCCAAGAAGCATTGATCCTTTAAAGAAATCAGAGAATTTCTTCCTGGCGTTCGCATACAAATTGGTATTGAATTGTGAATTCTGATAGTACTGCTCCGTATAAGAGCCGCTGAGATAGCCGGCCGATTGCGGGTTTCCGTAGTCCGTTCTGCGGTCTGCATACGTATCGATTCCGGAATTGGCCTTTAATGAAAGCCAGTCATTCACATCATAGTTCAATTCCATGTTGCCAATAAAGCGGTTTACCACAGAGAGGCTGGTGTTTTTATTAATCGTCCAGAATGGATTGTCATAGCCGGGAGTTGCACTTGCCCCAATCGGATTTCGATAGGTAATTTCTTTACCCAACGTTGCCAACCCTGCAGCGTTGTAGGCTGTTCCGATGTACTGGGAGTTGTCGAAATCAGGGGCCGCTCGAAGAGCCCCTAACAAAATGCCTGACGTGTTGCTTCCCTGCTGTGCCCGGTTAGACCGGATATTGTTAAAGTTGGCACTCGCCCGTACATGCAATTTTGGAGTCAGTTGAGAAGCGATATTCAGACGAGCTACATTTTTATCATAGTCACTTCTTACTTTAATAATCCCTTGTTGCTGCATGTTTTCATAGCTCGCATAAAACTGGGATTTGTCGTTGCCTGAACTTAAGGTAATGTTGTGGTCGATGTAATGACCTGTTTGAAATACATCTTTTGTGTGATCATAGGTGTCTCTAGAATTTTTACCACCATGCGGGCTTGCGTCAGAACCCGCAGCAATGGCATACCTTTTTGAGCCATCGGGAAATTGCACGTAGGCACTGCCGCTGTTCGTATCGGCACCCCCTGCTCTCGCAGCAATTAAGTCGCCATAACTCGCGCTTGATCCGGTATTAAATACGCCATCCGATCCTTGCCCATATTTAGTTTGCAGGTCGGGCATTTTGTTTACCTGATCAAAAGACATGGTGCCGGAGTAGGAAATATTCAATTTACCCTGGCTGTTCTTTCCCTTTTTTGTGGTGATGACAATAACGCCATTGGCGGCACGGCTTCCCCAAAGCGCAGCGGCTGCCGCACTTTTTAGAATTTCCATGCTCGCAATATCTGCCGGGTTCAAGTCATTCAGCCGTGATTGCTGCTGTGTGCCGCCTACCTGGTTGGCTGCATTGTCTGCTCCAAAAGTATCGTTGTTCATGGGCATCCCATCAATCACAATCAAGGGCTGCAGATTACCCGTGATGGTACTTTGCCCCCGCAATTGAATATAGGATCCCGCACCCGGGTCACCGCCATTGCGCGTAATGGTCAAACCCGTGGCCTTGCCGGCCATTCCGTTAATGACCCCTGTCTCACCGGATTGGACAACAGCACCTCCACCCACCGAGGATGCAGCGATTCCCAATTTGTCTCTCTCCCGCGTTTCACCAATCGCATTGACAACCACTTCCTGTAGCTGCTTCAAATCCGCCTTCATTGGCAAATCAATGACGGATCGCTCTCCTATGGCTTCCTCTTGCGTTGCCATCCCAATGAAGGAAAAGACCAATACAGCATTTGATCCGGGAACGGTTAACTTGTAATTACCGTCAGAATCTGTAACTGTTCCATTCGTTGTTCCTTTTACAACTACGTTCGCGCCAGGTAAAGCTAATCCATCATCCATCGAGGTTACTTTCCCTGTTAC
>Ga0206942_1079_pt1 | contig 30655 bp, 31 predicted proteins | sample Alteio_BWOrgHeat_6_FD_153253 | JGI IMG/M metagenome (GOLD analysis project Ga0206942, IMG submission 153253) | Enriched cells from forest soil in Barre Woods Harvard Forest LTER site, Petersham, Massachusetts, United States -... | ecosystem: Environmental > Terrestrial > Soil > Temperate forest > O... | reverse complement strand
AAGTCACTGAAGCATATCAACAAGCGCTCAAACAAAAAGCCTCTGCACAAGGTGGGGCACCGGAAGATTACAATGATTTTGCAAATTTTGCTGATGCTTATGATGAGCAGGATCTCGGTCTTGTACCTAAAATCAACAAACAAAGTCCTTATAAACTGCACATCAGTTTAGCAATGCAAGATTGCGCACTGCATTTGTTGCCATTAAAAAATATTTTAATTAAACATTTAGAAGCTCATGCTATTCATGCTTTTAAGTTTGTTCCTGTCGAGCAATATACTGAACAATTGACATTACTCAACCAATCGCTCGACGTAATCAAAAAATTGCAAGCTGCTTTTAAAAATTCGGAAAATATCGATGCAGACATCTTAGGAGCTCATCAGTCAACGCTACTGGATACTTACAGAGAGCTTGAAGGAAAATTGAAAAGCACTGGCTTGCGTCTTCGGAATTGGCCTTCTAATGAATATAGAGTGGAATGCCTTATAGAAGAATTAACTTGCATACAAGATGACATCAATAAAAATGGTGCGCGGTTTTTTCATGGAGATCAATTTACTATTTACATTCCAGAGAGCTTCGACCCAAATGCCGTTCTCATGCTATGCCAAGATATTAACAACTATCTCGACGCAGCACATCCAACACCGGGCCAGCACAGCGATGTTGCTTCTGTAATCGGACATTGCATCAGCTTGAGACAAGAATTTTTACTTGCTGATTTTAAGGAAATTAATAGTAATATGGCATATGATTGGAAAAAACGAATCAACACTCTTCCATCAAATTCTTTGAGCCCAGAAGAAAAAACAGCAGAACAGATGAAAAGAACAGCAGTAAAAATAGAACAGGATTCTAGCAAATTATACCAATTTCTTGTTGCTAATCTTAACAGGAATACGTTGGCCACCGCAGCAACAACTACAGATCAGAACTCCAGCTCAAGCGTAGCTGTTGTTATGCATATTGCCCAACCCGATGCGAGCACGCAGCAAAGTTCTCCTGGTAATAAGGGATTGTTTGGAAAAAATTTACCTTCGGGAAGAGCAGGCGAAATTGATACAACACAACATTCGGACTCACCGCAAAAAGATCCTAAGAACAAACCCGGTGGCCCACATTTTCGCCGCCCCGGGCTTGGTTAACAAAAAATGTGAAGATCTGTTCAGCACTTCTGTGCAGCGACAGTCATAATTCCCAATTTTTTAAACATTATAATATGCGATAGAAGCAAATTAAATATTGACTATTTCTCATCAAACTTCAAGAATACGCACCACAGAACGTTGTCATTCACCATGACAACAAGATGACTCGTATAAAAACTTAGTTTTACGAGACCACAATTATGCACAAAGAAATCCTCACAGGAAAAGAAGCTGCACAATACATCGGAATGAGTCGCAGTTTTCTCAGCCAAGATCGAATGTACGGATATCGGATCAATAGAACACCGGGGCCGACATACATCAAACTGGGTCGCTCTGTTCGTTGTCATATAAGAGACCTTGACGAAGGGCTCAATAAGCATCGCATGATATGACTGCAGGCCTGTGTGGCCTTTTCAAATTTCAATAAATCCTCCTCAAGCTCCCATTGCATAAAGGCTTTTTTATTTTGGCTTAAAAATTTCCTGCACTGTCTGGACATGCTGCCAGATTTAAAATGGTCAGAACGACAGGGTTTTGCTACTTGCTTGTAATCTGTATCCCATAAGCTTTTTCCGGGCAGAAAGCTATACATCAGGCTATTCCTGTCGATATTTTTTAATGTTTCATAAGAAAGTTTGAATTTTGAAAATGCTAAAAAATATTCATTTGACAGGTTTGTTCCTAGTACACCCTCGTCGTCTGTGGAAATAATAATAGGAACATGTGATTTCAAATAAAGTGGTAATGGACTGTTTTTGACTGGAAGATCAATGACATCAGCGTTGCTGGTTAAATTAATTTCAACAGGAATGTTTTTTGCGGCCATTTCTTCTAACAATAGTTTATAGTTCTCTTCATGAAGAATATCCGACCCATGGCCAATGCGATCTGCATGTGCAATCTCAATCGCACTTTTAATATGGTTTTTAACTAATGATTGCTGAGGAAGTTCACCGGCATGTAATGCAATTTTGACAGTAGGGTAGATGGAATGAAAAAATGAGATCATCTTCATTTGAAGATCATAGTCACGTACTGTAATTGTTCCATCCTCTGGTTGCACGAGATTAACACCAACCACTTTTGGATTTATTACGGATAGTTCAAAACCAACTAAAAGTTGCGTGAATACTTCTGCTGGTGCTTGTTCACGGAAGGCTTGATAAAGATAGGCTATGTGAATTTCGCATGCAGAATTGGGTGAACGTTTGTCGCATCCCAGAATTTTTTTCATGCGGTTTTCATCTGTTGATATTATGTTAGAGTCCAGAATGATGACTTTTTTTATTCCAGATTTTAAAAGATCATTACGCATTTTTTTAAAATTGAGGTTCCATTCTATTTTATTCGCCCATTTGCTAACAGCACCATGGTCGGGTGTTACCATCAGCTCTAGGTACCTTTCATTCTGTGCGGCTGCATTGGTCACGGTTTCAGCTAATATTGCGTCAGAATGTGAGACTAGAATCGGAAAGAACTTATCAAATACTGCGAAAAAATGTTTATTACTGTTCTGATGGTTGAAATCGAAATTTTTCATAGACCATTTTTCGACAAGATTGGAAAATTCTTTTTTATTTTTTATAATAGCTTCGGGATTTGTGCAGCCTGACTTTTTGAATATGACATTATAATTGTTATCAATGCAAATCGGATCATTAACACCATATCTTAATAAATTCTCAGGTAGTGAATCACCAGCTAGGTGATTATGTAAGTCACCGCCTTTTGGCATTTTATGAAAAAATAAACGCAGTTTATCGGGATCTTTGGATATGCTTTTTAAATAGTTGTCTATTGGTTGAAATAGTTGATGATCATCAGCCGTTACTTTGTTTATACTAAAGAGCGTTATAACAAATAAAAAAAATTTACAAATTGTATTTTTCATAATCTTTCAAAGCGTAAATCACTTAAATCAAATTTTCGTTTATACAACTCTGAAATAAGTTCGGATTTTCCAGCGCCCGCTTCTAATCCAAGCTTTAATCGCGAATTTTTTAAATGGGTTTCAACGGTTCTTTTTGACATGTGCATGATCTCGCCAGTTTCACCGGCTGTTTTACCTTGAGTTAAACAAACTATACATTGTATTTCTTTTTTTGTTAATGAAATTTGTTCATCGGCAGTATTAATTAGAAATTTTTTTGGCTGAGTAACGTTCATGAAATTTTTAATGTGTAAATTTTCAATTATAGGGAATTCATCATCTTTTTGAAGCGCTCGGTCAGATATGATGAGTCGTTTGTCTAGTTTCGAACCTTCCAGGATGATTTTGCTCGCAGAGTCATAAAAATAATAGGCAAATTGAATTAAGCAGTCAGCATATATAACATATAGATTTGACATATGCTGATTTTCATTGCCTGTACCAAAGTGAAAAAAATCTGTAAACCCGGTTTTTGTGAAAATCAATGTCATACCAATACCAATTCCAAATTTTTCACTTTGAGCAATGCGGACAGGTGAGTTTGAAAATTGAGTCCATGGAATAATTTTTAATTTATTTATAATAAATTTTTTTCGAGCAAATTGATCAGCAATAACAAATTTATATAATTTATTTTCATAAAAATACGTTGTCCAGCCTGCGTCAGTTGTCAGGCAAATTTCTGACCCATTTTCATATCGTCTAACAAAGTTAAAATATGTTGTATTGAAGGAGTCAAAAAGAGGTTTGCAAATTTCTTTAACCTGTTTGGATGAGGTCACAAAATATGCTTCTTTAAAGTTAACTGTTTCCATGTGTCTATCCACTTTAGTAATGTTAAAGGAGTTAAAAAATAACTCAAAATCCGTAAATGCCTTTATATTTGGCTGATTATAGGATATATAATTCATTTTTTAAAACATATTTTATTTTATGGATATTTTATGACTATACAAAAAATTATGCTTTTGGTAGCAATGGACAAAGAGGCGCAACCAATTATTCGACAAATGCAAATGAAGGAAATTGAGCATAAGATTGATGCATTTTTACCTATAAAAGTTTATGAAGCTGATACGAGCAAGGGGAAAATAATTCTGGTTGTGAGCGGAAAATGTGCTACACATGGAGTAGACAGAATTGGAACTCAAGGGCTGAACCTAGTTGCATGGGAGGCATTAAAAACGTTTAAACCTGATATTTTAATAAATGCAGGTACAGCAGGTGGTTTCAAGAAGAATGGTTCCATGCCGGGGGATGTATACGTCAGCACCGGGTCGATCAAATACCACGATAGGCTGTTCCATCCTGATATGCATTTTTTAAACTATGGAGTAGGTTCGTATAAATGTTTACCCATTCCTTTTATTGCAAAAAGATTGGGTCTTAAGGAGGGTGTTATTTCAACTGGTGCATCACTACTTTCTAGTCCACAGGAAGATGATCAAATGGATAAAAATAATGCCGCAGTAAAAGAGATGGAAGCGGCCGGTATAGCTGAAGTGGCACAGATGCGTGGAGTTCCATTTATCGGGTTGAAAATTGTGACTGATCTTGTTGATACTCATGAATGCCCACAAAACCAGTTTACCAATAATTTTGATAAATTGATTACACATCTGGCTGATAAGGTTCAAAAATTATGTACTATTTTAATTGGAGAAAAAATAGATAAAATTTCTGAATTAACACCAGATTATAGAGAAAACATTAGGAGCTCATTGTAGTTGCGATTCATTTTTATAAGAATAACTGAAAACAACAATGCCAGAACTGAAGCAAACAGCATGATATACATGCCATTCTGGTAATGTATTTTACCTGTGTTGTGTATAAAAAAACCAAAAAGTGGCTGAGCAATGGCTCCGCCACCGACAGATAAGAATGAAAGCATGCTTGTTGCTGTTGATGTGTTATTTCTTGAATTTACATCGACAATTAAAGCATATGCCAGTGTTTGTGAACCTGTGGAAAATCCCAAAATAAAAAATAATGTAATAAATAAAGAGACTGACTGATGTGGTGGAAGTGTCATTATTATCGCTGTAACTATCAGCATTAAAATGGCGCTTAGGATCATCAGTTGTTTTCTTTCATTTTTATTGTCGGAAATTTTTCCTAAAGTAGGTGCACCTATCATGTTTCCGATAAATATCATGGAGGTAATGATAGAAGAAGCAGTCAGAGAAAAATGCTGTGTATTTATGAGATAAAGGTTTCCCCATAAAGCGCCCAATACAAATAACGGAAAATTGGTTAAACAAGCATACGCTGCAATTAACCAGTTAACAGGTTTTTTAAGTACTAATAAATTTTTTTTACGTAAAATGACTGGATTAGGTTTCTCGTTGATAAAAATAGAGAGTAGTACAATGGTTGCCATGCCAAGTATGGCATCAAGATAAAGTGTTTTAGATAACCCGACAAGATTGAGTATTTTTAGGAGGGGATATTGTACAACTACACCTGAAGACATGATCACTATTCCAGTTAATCCTAATAAAAGCCCTAAAAATTTACGAGGAAAATGTGTAGCAAGTAATTTTACACAACTGATATAGCTAAATGCACCAGCGAAGCCTGATAAAAGACGCCAAATGATAGCTGTATGTATACTTGGGGAAAATGCAAAAATCAAAATTCCTATTACAGTAATAATAATTGATAATATAACAAGCCATTTTACATTGTATTTATCCAGTAAAAAACCAGCTGGAAATAACAGAACAAGATTAACGTAAAAAAACAAGGAGGATATAAAACCGAGTTCATAACTGGATATAGGCATTGTTTTTAATATAACAGGGCTCAGTGTGCTCATTATATTAAGCTGTATAAAGTCAAAAAAAAGAAATATTGATAATGGAAGAAGCGCAATCCAATGAGTTTTATTTTTTATAATAGAATGATCATTCATAGTGTGTGTCGCTTAAATAAATCTGCCTGATAAATGATTGTGTGACCCGCCGCTTTTAAATCTTTAATTGAGTTGAACCCGGATAATGCCATTGCAACCTCAAGCTCTTTTTTTAGAATTTCTAAAGTTTCGACAACGCCTGCGGATCCGTTGGTAGCTAATCCCCAGAGTATTGGCCTGCCCACGAGCACAGCATCGGCACCCAAAGCAATAGCTTTGAGGATGTCTGTTCCCCTACTGATCGCGCCATCGATAAATAGAGGGAGACTTCCGGCAACAAGATCCGCAATTTCGGGTAAGATCAATATGGGTGATACGGTAGTGTCTAATTGACGTCCACCATGATTTGAAATAATAATTCCATCTATTTTATTTTCAATAGCGATTTTTGCATCTGCTGGATTTAAAATACCCTTCAAAATAACTGGTAATTTGGTATTCATTTTAATCCATTCGACGTCTTTCCATGTTAATTGTTTATCGAACAGATTTATATTATTAAAATGATGTGTAAATTGTTTATAATCATTTAAGTTGGGTATTTTATATTTATCAGGCAGTTTAAAATTTTTTTGATTGGAGTAATTTCGAATGCCTAGTGTCTGGCTATCAACTGTCAAAACAATGGCTTTATAATTAGCGGCTTCAGCGCGTTGAAGCAAATCTATTGTAAAATCCATGTCATTTAATACATATAATTGAAACCATAAATTATTTCTTGAATGACTGCTGATATCTTCCAATGATTGGTTTGACATGAGGCTTGCAATCATCGTGATGCCTGCCTGATTGGAAGCTTTGACAGTTGCAATTTCACCATCAGGATGTGCCATTTGTTGAAAAGACATGGGGGCTATCAGAACAGGCATTGACTGTGGTGTGCCAAATAATTCTGTCCTGGTGTTTATAGCGCTGACATCGATTAAAATTCTGGGTAATAATTTTAAATTATCAAAGCATTCTCTATTTTGTTGTAAAGAAATGCCGTCGCATGCACCGCCTGAGTAATACTCAAAAATATCCTCAGGTAATTTTTCCTTGGCTATGAATTCGAAATTTTTAAGATTTTTCATTTTAATTTCATGTGAGTCATGTAGAATAACGGGTAACAGGGAATAAAAGTTTATGGATAATATAAACGTTTTATAAAATAAGCGACCCATCCTGGATGAATACCAAAATCCATCGTGTTGGCATTATAGCCGCAATGCAAGTCGAAATAGAACATCTTTATGATTATTTTCCTATATCAGAAAGCATAAATTTCGATCAAAAAATATTTTCAATATGTAACCTAAAAGAGCTGCAGATTATTTCGGTTGTAAGCAAAGTTGGCCAGGTAAATGCTGCAATAACGGCGACGCAGTTAATTGAGAAATTTAATCCGAACTATTTGATTTTTTTAGGTGTAGCGGGTGCAGTCGACCCATTATTAAACATAGGGAATATTATTATTGGCGAGAAAGTTTTGAGTGCTGAATATCTGCATGCTTATAATGCAAAGGTGTCATGGAGTTTTGCAAAGTTACCAGCGCATCAATATTTAGCTGATCCTTTGTTGCTAGAGGCTGCCAAACGAATTGCTGCAACTGATGGTGGAACAATTAAGGCTGGTATCATCGGCAGTAGTGATTTTTTCCCTGTTCCTGACTACATGCCATCTGAATATGAAAATATAAAAATCTCTGCTATTGATATGGAATCAGTGGGATTTTATCAGGCGTGTCATGAGTATAATAAGCCCGCCATAGTAATTCGGGGTATCAGTAATAATGCATTTCAAGTACCAGCCGTTAAAATAACAAAAGAAGATATGTTAAATACAGCTAAAAAAACAGCGAAATTTGTGGAAAAACTTGTCACGACATGTCCACCCTCAAGTAGATGACTCTTTCTATCTCAAAAATGTCGAATTTTTTATTCATCATTGTTTAAAAATCAATCTGTACCGATAAAGAATCAAAATATTCAGTAAGTTGTACGGATATTTTATCAATATAAATCTTATTACCATCCATACACTGGTTAAACCGATATTTTCAATTGATATGTTTTTAATAGAAGGCATATCCAATAAAAAATTACAGGAACTGTTCCAGTTCAATTCGTTCAAAACAAGAAGTTAATAATAGTTATAGGGCAATTTCATGCAAATAATAAATATAGAAAGTTCATTTACAGAGCTATTTTCTCTCCTCAAATGTAGTGAAACATTATCGATGTGTAATACAAGTGAAAAATATACAACTGATGAGATATTAATAGTAAATCAACATGCAGAAAATGCAATGACAACCTTATTACAAGGTCTGCAAGATTTAGGAGTAATAATCAGCATTGTAGCTACAGGAAATAAAGAAATTATGCAGAATTTGCATAATATTGGCTATTTTATTTCTGCTATTAGTAATTTAATTGAAGCTCTGGATAAATTACGTTCTGATGCTTCTTATATTTTAGATCAAATGCAGTCAATCGAATAATTTTTTAATTAATATTCACATATTAACAAGGAAATAAATATGTTAGCAATGAAATCATTTAGTCCGCCTGGGCCTGGAGTTTGGGAGCTCGATAACTCGCACTTTACAAAACCTATGAGTTTATTTAGCGAGGAAATGTTTACAAATAGTTTAGCACGTGGATTGAAGGAAGGTACTGCTCGATATGGTTTGGCGTTAAGCCACTTAAGTTATCGAATGGTGAATGGATTTTTTTATAAAAAAGCAATTATTTATGGGTTATCTGACGATTATTTTGGTCAACTGCCAGATAATTTGTTTGGACAGAGTGAAATTATTAGCAGGCTTGAAAATGGAAAAAAAGCTTTGGAATCGAAGTTATGGCGGGAAGACTTGAGAAGGTGGGATGATGTTGTAAAACCGGATTCAATAAATAGAAATAATAAACTTCAATCAATTAATCCGAAAAAATTAGAGTTGGACAATCTTAAGCAGCATCTTCATGACTGTCGAAAAAATGCTTTGGAAATGATGTACCGACATCATCTATTTACAATACCTGCAATTTTACCAATCGGATTATATGTTAATAAAGTTCGTCAGTGGACAGGTTTGCCATCCTCTGACTTATTGTTTTTATTAAAAGGCTCAACACCTGTATCACGCGGATCTGCTGATAATGAATTAAAAATTCTCGCAAAGTGTTTGAAAGATGCAAATCTGACTGAAGAAAATTTTATAGGTGAACCAGCAAGTAGAATTCTTGAAATAATGGAATCTCAGTGTGGTAAATCAATTAAAATGGCGCTTGAAAAATATCTGAATGTTGTATCGTGCAGATTAGTAACAGGGTATGACATTACGGATAAATGCGCATATGAAATGCCTGAAATCATATTGAGCAATATTTGGAATTTTGATTTCAAGGCAGAAGATGTAAAAAATGATGATGTCCTAGAAATGACATTAAACATTCGAAATAAGATTTCAGAAATAAATAAAAATGAATTTGATTCATTATTAGCTGAAGCGAGATTGGTTAATCGATTAAGAGATGAGCGAGGTATATACAATGATGTGTTAGCTACAGGTTTGGCACGAAGAGTTATTTTAGAAGTAGGTAATAGATTGGAAGCTAATAAAAAATTATCCGATCGTAATTTAATTTTACATGCTTCACATCAAGAAATGATTGCATTGTTAACAGATAAGAATTTCTTCCTGGATGATACGTTGAGAGAAAGAAGTCTTTGGCATTCTCAGAAAACTGTGGATGACGCGCCTTCGATTTTGGGCGGCGAAAAAGTATTACCTAAGCCTCCTATTACAATATTTCCAGAAATTGCTAGAGAAGGGATGGCCGCATTATTTACGGCAATTGCTGAAATTTATGATAGCTCAACAAATAAGGAAAATAAAAAGGAATTAATTTTTGGCACACCTGTCAGTGCTGGTATCTACGAAGGCACAGCAAGGATAATTTCAAATTCAAATGATTTTAGTAGATTAAGGCAAGGTGATGTACTGATTGCAAAAAGTACGACAGCTTCCTTTAATGGTGTCCTTTCATTGCTCGGTGCAATTGTGACCGATCGTGGAGGGCAGTTGTCACACGCAGCAATTGTTTCAAGAGAGTATGGGATCCCTGCTGTCGTTAGTACGGGTAATGCAACACAGGTTATTAAGGATGGTGCAAAAGTGAGGGTGGATGGAAGTAATGGGATTGTAGAGGTCTTAATATGAAAATAACAAAATTGCAGGACGCTATTGATTCGTATGAGTTTGGAGGGAAAGCATCCAGTTTGGCTAAAGGTCTTCAATTTAATCTACCAATTCCTGACGGTTTTGTTTTAAATGTTCAAATGGTTAGAAAAATTTTGGATAATAATTGTAATGCAATTAATGCTCTTAAATTTGAATTCAATAAACTTGCATCAGCTGTAGTGGTGCGTTCATCAGCATTAGAGGAAGATTCTGAAGAGATCAGTTTTGCTGGACAATATCTCAGTGTTTTAAATGTAATTTCATTTCACCAGCTATTGAATGCTGTTCGTCAAGTAGCTAATTCAGAGCTAGAAGATTCAGTTAAACTTTATAGAAAAAAACATGGTCTTTCTGGTGGCTCAAGAATGTCAATTATAATTCAAAAAATGATTGACGTAGAAAAAGCTGGTGTGTTGTTCACAGAAAATCCAGTAACAAAAACAAATGAATTCTTAATTGAAGCATCTTGGGGTTTTGGAGAGGCTGTAGTTGCAGGAATGATTATTCCTGATTCATTTAAGTTAAATACACAAGGCAAGTTAATTGAACAAAAAATTGGGGTTAAAGATTTCATGCTCAGCTCAAATTCAAATGGTGGGTTGGAAGAGATGCCTTTAGATTGGGCGGATTCAATTAAGCCAACATTAAATAATGATGAGCTTCAAAATTTATATCAATTAGGATCAATCTGTAAAGATTTCTATGGGAGACACATTGATATTGAGTGGGGAATAAAAAATAAAAAAACATATTTATTCCAGTGTCGACCGATTACTACATAAATTATTTTTCATAATGAAAGGCGTAGATATGATTATTAAAAACATATTCAAGTCTGGTAATCACATGCTGTGGTTATGTATTTTTAGTGCAATGTTAGTGCCATTGAACTCAACAATGATTGCAACTATTTTGCCTGATATTTGTAGATCATTTAACTTAAGTATGGATGTTTTAACTTTATATCTTATAGATTTATATCTGATTATTAATTTGTTTATGCAGATTATTGGCGGAAAGATAGGAGATAGATTTGGAAAAGAGATTGTTTTGAGGCTCGGCTATTTACTTATGATTTTCGGGAGTTTCACTTCCTGGTTATGTACAGGATTTGTAATGCTTGCAGTAGGACGAGTTATTTTAGCGATAGGTGGCGCACTAATAATACCTAATACGATAGCTTTACTCTGCGATGTAAATCAGAATGCAGGTAAAAGAGATTTTCTGGGAATTTTAAATGCATGCTTGGGCTTTGCTGCAGGTTTTGGGCCGTTAGTAAGTGGTATGATCGCAGATATGTATGGGTGGCAAGCGATATTTATATTCAATATTCCGGTTTTATTTTTATCATATGTAGGAATTATTAGAAATAAATATTCGAGAAATCTAATCTCGATCGGGGTGGTTGATAATAGCAGTAAAAATATAAAAATATCAAATAAAAAATACTACAACTTTAATATTTTAATCGGGTGTTTATCAGTTTATTCCCAAAATATGATTTTATATGGCTTGCTAATATTAATTCCATTTTACTTTTCAGATTCATTTAATAAAACAAGTTTTGTAATTGGAAAAATAATTTTTGTTATGACTGTTTGCATGGCGTTTTCTACTTTGTTAGTTTCAAGATTGAAACATGATAGACGCGGTAGATACCTCGTGTTAATTGAAATGATACTGACTTTGTTAGGAATGATATTTTTGATTCTTTCAATGGTGTTGATTCGAACAGATATACTTTTATTTTCACTGTTTTTAATTGGTATAAGTGTAGGGGCAGGATATGGCTCATCTCAAATTTTGATTTTAAAGTCAGCAGCGCCAGAATCAAGAGGACTAATGTCTGGTATTGGTTCCGCAGCTAGGTATTTTGGTGCTATAACAGGCGCTGGTGTTTATGCTGCAATTTATGAAGGATCAAATTTCGTAACTCATATAAATAAGGCAATCTTATGTGCCTTAACATATTTCTGTTTTTTTATCCTATTCTTGATAGTAATCGCCTTGCTAATCAAAAGAGATTCAAATAACCAGTTATTAGTTTCGAAAAAATTATCGTTTGAATAATTTTTATTATTTTGTATATAAGGGAGTATTGTATGAAAAATAGATATATGAAGATTGATAGTAATCTGGTGCATCAGACTAGCGAAGAAGATGTGCTAATTTATAATGGATATGTTGGGTTGCCATGCGCAATTAGCAGCAAAACATATAATGCCATTCTTAATTCAGATTTTAATGATATTGAGAGTGAAGCATTTCATAGATTATATACAGTTCATGAAGGTTTTATTCATCCTGCTCTTGGCGATTCATGTTATATATTAAATACAATTTTACCTATGATAAAAATAAAGCCAACCGATCAAATTTCTGGCGATCTTCATAAGATTTTGAATGAATTTTATGTTTTAAAAAATTCCACCTATTTTTTAAATGTTGAATTTATAGATGAAAATAATGAAAAAATGTTATTAAAAAAATTTAAATACAATGATTTTGTTATTAATGAATATGACAGAATTTTTTTAGCAAAAGCACTGGAGCGAATTAAGTTTTATCTAAATAATCAGGTGTATTATTGCACCATGTTTAATGATACTAACCATTCATATTATTATAAAAAGGAGCATGAGCATGTTCCAGGGATGATGGTAATAGAAGCCGTTCGTCAAGCATTTTATGCGTATACATACACATTTAATAAGTGTAAGAGAGGAAATGTTTCAATATCAATTTCAACTTTGAACAGTAATTTTTATAAATATGCGCAGTCAAATTATCCTTTGAAAATAATGGTTGAAAATAACCTGTCTGAAAATGAGGATTCAAAAAGAATTTTAAAGTTAAAAGCGACTTTATTTCAGAGAAATTCAATGGTTGCAGAAATTTTTTATCAAGGCGACATAATGAGATTGGACATTTTTAAAAGATTAAGGGTAATGGGTAAAGAAGAAGAAAGTTATGTTTTTCATCCTATTAGAGATGAATATAATACGATTGTTTTGATTAATAATAATTTGTCATATATTTGCAAAATTAAAGAAATTTCAACAAAAGGTATGAGATTGTTGGCCTCATTAGGGTGTGAGATTGATTTGAATAGTAGGTTCAGGTTTGTTCTTAGTGTAAAAAATAATAAAAAAATAATTGCTGATTGCATCATTGATTCATATGAATCTGGCGAGCGCTTCATATATTTGCAGGCTAAGTTTGCAGATTTAACAAAAGAATCAATTATGAATATATCGGATTATATAAAAAATTATACGTATATTGTAGATGAAGGAATGGTGATGTGATTACTAAATCGTTGGCAAATGGTATTACGATGGCTGATCTTATAAGAAAAGGAAGAACATCGTATCCAAATGTTTTTTCTCCTTTAAAAATAAAAAATATTATTATTCCTAATAGAATATATTTTTCTCCATTTGGCATTGATAATGCTTATCTTGATGGCCGAATATCAAAATCGCAGGAGAATTTTTATATCGATATTGCTAAAGGCGGATGCGGCCTTGTTATGTTAAGTAATTGCTCAGTCTCTCCTGACTCAATTTTAAATCCTAGAGGGCTGAAAATATTTAATAATGGTCATTCGGATGCATTGAGTGGTCTTGTTAAAAAAATGCGTGGACTTGAATCTATTTTGGGTATCCAGCTTCAACATTATGGAGCTCAGGCTGTAACTACGCATTCAAAAAAAGATCTTATTTCACCAAGTGGCATCGGATGTAAATATTATAGTAAAAAGGATGATTCCTACAAAGTTAGAGTGATGACAATCGATGATATTGAAGAGGTAAAATCTCGATTTATCCATGCGGCTGTTCTGAGTGCGAATGCTGGAGTAAAATTTATTCAGTTACAAGCGTCTAACGGATATTTGTTACACAGTTTTATCTCTCCTTATACAAATACAAGAACGGACATTTACGGTGGAAATTATCATAATCGTATTAGATTACTTGTAGAAATAATACAAGGAATAAAATCTGTATTAGGTAATAGCATTATTTTATCTGCGACTGTTGGTATTAATGATTTTTTAGGCGAAGACGGTGTTACCCCACAAGATTATCAACATATCATGCCGATTTTGGAATCATCAGGGCTTGATTTAATAACTGTTTCTGTTTCAATTGCTGAAACATTTAAAAATATTATATATCGTACAAAAGAGACCGAGGAAAAACTACATCAATCAATTGTTGAAATTCAAAAGTATAAAAATAATTCATTTCCTTTGGGGTTTTCTGGATTTACCAGTTCAATTAAATCGGCTGAACATTTAATAAGTTCTGGCATGGCTGATTTAGTTGGTATGGGAAGGTCAATTTTTGCAGACAACAATCTAATTCTAAAATCTGTTGATCAAGTCGAAAATAGTATCACTCGATGTCTATGGGATGGCAATTGTTTCAAAGATAAATCTCATCCGTTTGCTGACAAAGTATATTGTTGTGTTAATTCTAAATATAAAAGACCAGACCATATTAAACATTATTAAGGGAGAGGTAAATCATGGATCGGTTCAAAAATTCAGTTGTTTTGATTACAGGCGGTACCCATGGTATGGGACTGGCTTCTGCAATAAGGTTTGCGCAAGAGGGAGCTTCTGTTTGCGTTTCGGGGCGTGATGAAAATAAAGGTGAAGAAGCATTGCGTTTATTAAAAAAAATTACTAAAAAAATTGTTTTTATTCAATGTGATGTTTCAAGTAATCTAAATGTGGAAAATTTGGTATCAAAATGTATTGAAAAATTTGGACGATTGGACATTGCTTTTAACAATGCTGGAATCACAGCAGAATATGCTTCGTTGGCTGACTCAAATATCTCGGATTGGGTGGATGTTATTAATATAAATTTATGCGGGACTTATCGTTGCATGAAGTATGAGATACAAGCAATGTTAACAAATGGAGGCGGTGTTATTATAAATAATGCATCTTGTGTTGGTTTAATGCCTATTCCAAAACAGTCGTCATATGTCACTAGTAAGCACGCAATAATTGGGTTAACAAAGAGTGCTGCACTGGATTATGCTGATTCTACGAAAGGTGGAGTGCAAATAAGGATTAATGCAATTGCTCCTGGCCCGATACTGGGAGGAATGAATGATGCTGCAAGGCATGCGCCAGATTCAGAAAATCTAAAACGCAAAAGTTCATTTACTGCAATGAATAGACTTGGTTCACAAGAAGAGATTTCCAAGGCGGTATTATGGCTAGCATCTAATGAAGCGTCATATATCACGGGCACCGTTATTTCCATTGATGGTGGTATGTCGACAGGAAAATGGCAATAAGGATATATATGAACAATGCATTAGTTACTGGCGTTAGTTCCGGGATTGGATTTGAGCTGGCGAAGGCGTTATTAAAAAGAGGTTTTAACGTTTATGGGGTAAGCAGGCGCGTGCCAAAAGAAATAATCAGGCATGTAAATTTTCACTTCTTATCAGCAGATTTAAGTAACATTAATGGTCTTAGTGATATTCTTGTCGATTTTTTTATTAATAAACATAAAGCATTAGATAAAATTATGTATGTGTTTTTAAATGCAGGTGAGTTTAATAAAAGATTAGCACCTGTGATTGATGTTCCGCTTTCTGAATATGTTTCGTTAATGAATATAAATGTATGGAGTAACAAGGTAATTATTGATTTTCTTTTAAGATCGAATATCTCCATTAATACAGTGATTTTTTCTTCGTCTATATCGAGTTTACGTGCACGTAAAGGGATGGGTTCATATGCGATATCCAAAGCTGCTCTTAATATGATGGCTAAGTTGTACTCGTTAGAACACCCTGAGATATTTTTTTCAGTTTTAGGATTATGCAATGTTAATACTTTTATAGCAGATAATATTCTTCAATTGCCTCTGTTAGGGAATTTTGATGAGTTACGTGAATTGCGCGAGAGAGCTAAATCATCAGATTATTTGGTCTCTCCATATGAGCGCGCTGAGCAAATATTATTGTTGCTTGAGTCTGATTTAAAAATTAAAACAACAAGTGGTGATTTTTTTGAAATAAGGCATTTATTAAATGGCGTTGTGGAGGAAGCATGAAAGTATTCATTTTGTTAGCGCATCCTGAAAATAAAAGTTTCAATGGTGCTTTATTTGATACTTCAATTAGAAAATTTAATCAGATTGGTGCTACAGTGTATCAAACTGATCTTTATCGTTCTAATTTCAATCCATTATCAGATAGAAATAATTTTTCTACATGTTTAAATCCTGATTATCTAAAGCTTCAACTGGAAGAGATGCATGCTTCATGCCATAATGGATTTATGGAAGATATTGAAAAAGAAATGTTTAAAATTGAAAATTGTGACTTAATGATTTGGCAATTTCCTTTGTGGTGGTTTAGTGTACCTTCAATTTTGAAAGGCTGGATTGATAGAGTTTTTGCTATGGGTCGCATATATGATCATGAGCATGTTTTTCAGAGTGGTAAGTTGCGCGGTAAAAAAGCCATGTTGTCTTTAACAGTGGGCGGTAACGAAGAAATGTATTTTAAAAATGGTTTCCTTGGTGATATGGATGCTATTTTGCGACCGATACATCGTGGAATATTAGAATTTGTTGGATTTGATATTTTGAAACCGCATATAACGTACGCGCCTGTGAGGATGAAACATTCAGAGCGAAAAGATGTCTTGACCCAATATACTGAAAGATTGGCTAATATTGAGTGTGAATCAGTGATTGATGTCGGTTGCTTTTGAATTAATTTTCAAATCAACGATGTTAGGAGTAGAGATTATGAGCATACTAGAATGTTCCTTTCCAAATGAAAGTTTGATTTCAAATGAGTTGAAGTCAGCTGATTTTCATGATTCATATCAATTATTATCTTTAGAAAATGATCTGGATCCATTGGATATTTATCTGTTGATGGTCAGTAATACGCCTCAGTGGATCAATACGCTTTTGTCTCTACGTAATAAAGTAGTAAATGTATTCGGTTTAATTGATGTGGGCAGGCTTGGTGAAATAAATTACGCCCAGCTGACTAATAAAAATAATTTAATTGGTCAAAAGCTGGATTTGTTTGAAATTGAAAACTTTAATAAAAACGAAATGGTGCTCATTCTTAATGATAAGCATCTTGATATTAAAATATCAATATTAAAAAAAGTAAACTCATCAAAATTTGACGTTATTGTTTCAACGATTGTTCATTTTCATAATGGTTTTGGCAAGATATATATGGCACTAATATCGCCATTTCATAAAATAGTAGTAAAAAGATTGATGAAAAATATTAAGGCGGTAGTTTAATTTTAAGATCAGTTTTTACTCCATTTTGTTTACGGAGAGCTATATGAAATTTAATAACTGTACATTGGGGTCAATTAAGGCGCTATATCTTAAAAAAGTTACAGCAATAGAAAAAAATGATAAGGTTTTATTAACAAATTTAAAAGAAAATTATCCAGAGTTGTTTGATGCGAAATTTTTAATGGATGTTCTAAAAAATGAGTTTGAAAGAATAAAAAATAATTTGGATGACGATGTTATTTTTGTTAATTATTTGTTTCAGTATCATTAGGTAGTATTTCATATAAGGCGCCGGTTCAAATACGAAGTGCAATTTTAATTTTTGTTCATTTTTTTTGTTATTCATAAGCAGAAAATTCGGCTTATAACTACGCCAACGACACATGTTTTTTTATCGGCTTGTATAATGGGATACTGCGGATTGTTGGGCTTCAAATACGAAACGCCTCCATCTATTACATATTGCTTAAAAGTCGCTTCTTTTGTACCCGGCAGCTGTGCAATTACAAAATCCCCATGCTCTGCTGTCTTTTCCGGATCAATAATAATGATTTCACCTTCATAAAAATTTTTAGAGTGGTTTGTGGGTGATATCATTGAATCACCTTTAACTTTAAGTGCAAACCAGTTTTCATTATCACTGAAAAAATGTGGTACGTATTCCAGCTTTTCACTAGTCGTTATTTTTCCTTTTATAAAATCTGTAACCTGATCCCACGACAATAGAGGAATTTTATGCGCTTGTTCGGATTTGTCTTTTTTCCCTGTTTTTTTGGCAGATTCCTTAGCGCTTGTTGTTCCATACTGCAGCCATGCTGGATCGACTTTCAAGATCGTGGCGAGTCTTTGAAATTGCTTCAATGGCGGTACGCGTCGACCAGACAAGTAATGCGTAATGGCGCCACGTGTAATGTCCATTTTGCTCGCCAGCATTTCTTGCGTCATATCCAGTTCTTTCATGCGTGATTTGATACGCGTTGCCCAGTTGCTCATGCTCTTCTTACTCACTGTCATTTGTAAAGTATCAGAATGATACCAAAAGTATCAAATTACCACAACAGTACAAATAGTATCATTATGTGTTGACTATATGTATACATATAGTATCATTCGCCGCATGACACTTTATGAATATATCAATAGCTTTCCGTGCCGTGATCGAACGGCAATCCGTCAATGGATTGCTCGAGCACTTAACGTTTCAGAAGTCTACGTGCGTAGCATGAGCAATGGCACAAAACCTTTTTTATACAAACACGCAGTCAAGATCGAGGTACTGACCGGTGGGTTGGTTCCGCGTCATCTGGCTGCGCTTCAATCATATTTAACAGGAAGAATGACAACATGAGAATGTATGGATCAGTTCAAATCTGTTTTTGGGAGAATGCCGAAACGCAAAATCTCTCTGATCAGGCAAAACTTTTAGCGATTTATCTTTTAACAGGCCCGCATAGCAATATGGCTGGTGCGTTTCGGTTACCGGATGGATACATCAGAGAAGATTTGGGATGGGGTATCGAAACGGTTAGGAAAGCGTTTCAGGAGTTGTCGAAAATCAATTTTTTAACGCGGGATGATGAACGAGGTTGGCTCGTGATTCATCAATTTCTGAAATGGAACCCCATTCAAAATCCAAAACAGGCTATCGGAATTCAAAAGATTTTCAATAGGGTTCCCACTTTTTCTCCTGTGTTTAAACCCTTTGTAAACGGTTTGTTGGCGCATGGAAAGTATCTATCGAAAGAGTTTGAAAAGAGTTTGGATAATTCTGGAAAGGGTTTCGAAACGGTATTTTCAAATTGTGCTGCAGAACAGGAACAGAATCAGGATCAGGAACAGGATAATAATATTATGTCGGATTCGTCTGAAAATGCCTGTGGAAAAAAATCATCATTACGTTCTGAAGCCGTTGAAGTTTTGAAATTTCTGAATGAAAAAACAGGAAGAGCCTATCGTCCTGTAGAAGCCAATCTCAAATTAATCATTGCAAGATTGAAATCAGGTGCAACACCGACTGAGTGTTATCAGGTCATCGCCAAGAAATCTCGTGAATGGGGAGGGCATGCGGATATGGATCAGTACCTTCGACCTGCGACATTGTTCAATGCCATGAAATTTGAGCAATACGTCGGTGAACTGGTGACAACGGATGTATCGAAGAGGCTCGCATGAAGAATTCATTTTGTCCTGAGTGCAGGCAGATTTTGAAAAATAGAAATGTTTGCAATTGCGGTTGGCGAGAAGTTGAAACACAGGAAACCGATAATTTCTGCTATTACCGTTCGTCTAATCGGCGATGTAAAAATCCTGGAACGATGTGCCACTCACCTTCTGGAAGAAAATGGTATTGCTCCTCTCATTTCAGAGTATTGGGTGATACGCGTTTGTGTGAAGCGATATTACTGGAATCAGAACGGTTCATTCCAGCCCGATAAAATTTTTTAAAGTTGTTCTACATGAAACATAAGGAGTTAATCGTGATAAATGTTTTCAGGAAAAAAATATTATTTTTACTTTCATTCTCATTATCTTCAACTGCTTTTGCAAGCGGTGAAACACCAGTGAGCGAAGGACTTGGCTATCTCATCAATGCAATGTATGGATCAACAGGGGCAGCACTAGCCACACTGTCAATTATGATTGTCGGATTGCTTTGTTTGGGTCATGTACTTCGATGGTCAGCATTAGGATATACCATTGCAGGTATCTCAATCATTTTTGGTGCAGGTGCAATTGTCAGAGGCATTACATCACTTATCCATTTTTAAAGAGAGCCAATTGATGAAAAATGAATATCAGATGGAAATTGATTGTCTCGCATTAGGTTTGACAAAAGCGCCATCCTTTATGGGAATACATTTGCGATTATTTTTTGCGAATTTAGTGATGTGCGCGTTGCTCTGTATCGATTTTAATACTTTTTGGGGTATCCCATTATTTTTCCTGATTCACCTGATTTTGTTAAGACAATCAATCAAAAATCCTAATTTCTTCTCTATCTGGATTAAATCGTTAATCAAAACTCCGCCTGTACTGAATTACTGGTATTGGGGAAAGACAAACAGCTATGAACCATGGTGAATGCAATGAAAATGAATCGATCAGACCGTCTTGCACGGAGTGAGGAAAATGTGTCGAGACATATCAATATCCTGTCGCATTATGATGATACGACATTACTGGATAAAAGCGGAAAATTGATTCAGGTAATCAAATTATCTGGTATTGATGCATATACTCGTGATGAGCAAACACTGGATGTTTATAAAAACCGGCGGAATAATTTGCTTAAAAGTTTTTCGTCTGAATTTGCGCTGTATTTTTGGGAAGTCCGACGAAAGGATACTTGCGTTGTTTCAGGTGAATTTAATAATGCCTTCGCAAAAAAAGTGAATAGCCGTTATCAGCAAAAGCTGAGTGAACGTGCGCTGTATATCAATGATCTGTATCTGGCCATCATGACAAAACCAGCCACTGGAAAATTGAACGCTGGGTTGAAATATATGATGTATTTTAATCATTTAATTAACAGAGAAGAACAAAAAGCATATCTGCTTAAACAACGAAGTGCTCTGGATAATGCTGTCAAAAAAATATTGAGCGCGTTGTCAGACTATGCACCCTCTGTCCTTTCTGTCTATGATAGGAATGGCGTTCGATTCTCTGAGCCTATGGCGTTTTTATCCCAACTCATCAATTTTGACAGGCGCAACATTCCGCTAGTCATTGAAGATGCCGCAATAACGTTACCTGCTTCTCGTCTCTTTTTTAACAAAAAATCAGGAACAATTGAAATTCGAAAACAGGACAACAGTAAAAAATTTGCTGCCATGCTTTCGATTAAAGACTATCAGCCATTTACTTATCAGGGGTTACTGGATGATATCAGTGCCATGCAAATGGAGTACACATTAACACAATCGTTTCGTTTTTATGACAAGCAGGTTGCAAAGACTCGTCTACGTGATCAACAGAAAGAAATGATGCAGGCGAAAGAGGAATCCATTAGTCAGACAGATCAAATCAGTGATGTGTTTGATGATACGGCCAGTGGTGATGTGGGTTATGGCGCGCACCATTTAAGCATTGCCTGTTTTTCTGATAGACAGGAAAAGTTGAATAACCAGGTAGCGGCATTAGTTGCCAAATTTTCAGAAATTGATATTACCTGCGTGCGGGAAGATGTGGGCAGCGAGCTTGCTTTCTGGGCGCAGCTTCCGGGAAATTTTGGTTATATTGCACGTGCAGCTGATGTCTCCACCAAAAATCTGGCGGCTTTTGCCAGTCTGCATAATTTTGCTGTGGGTAAGAAATCTGACAATCACTGGGGATTGCCAGTGACGGTTTTGGAAACCTGTGCAGGAAGTCCTTATTATTTTAATTTTCACTACAAGGATGTTGGTAACTTTCTGGTATTTGGTGCCATGGGCAGCGGCAAAACGCTTTTGACAGGTTTTTTGATCCTGCAAAGCATGAAGTTTGGCGGCAAGCGGGTGATTTTTGATAAAGATCGTGGGTTTGAGATTTTAGTCCGAGCCATGGGTGGCGTGTATGAAACCATTCGTCCAGGCATCCCAACCGAATTTAATCCTTGCCAACTGAATGACACACCTGAAAACCGTAAATTTTTATCACGCCTTTTCAACCGTATGCTTTCTCCATCTGAAAAAGATGCAGTGATCATTGAAAGTGCCATTGATGGTTTATATCGCATGGCGAAAGAAGAGCGACAGTTCAGGCATATTGCTTCTTTTTTTGGTGCTAAAAAGCAGGGTTCGTTAAGGGCGGGTTTCGATCAATGGCATAGTGATGGAGCACATGCATGGTTATTTGATAATGCGGTGGATTCTTTAAATTTAAACCCGGATGTTTTGGGTTTTGATTTGGGTCACATTCTGACTGATATAGATTGTAAGACACCGGCTCTTATGTATCTCACATATTGTGTGGAAAAAGCTATTGAAGGCCATCGGGGGATACTGTTTTTTGATGAAGGCTGGATTGGGCTTAACGATGATTATTTCCGTGAAATGATACAGGATTGGGCAAGGACTCCGCGCAAAAAAAATAATATTTTTGGTCTTGCAACTCAAGTCGCTAACGATACTGTCAATAGTGCAATCAGTGCATCGATTAATGAATCAGCCTATTGCAAGATTTTTTTTCCTAATCCTTCTGCGGATAGAAAAGTCTATATCGATCATCTGGGTCTGACTGAACAGGAATATCGATTGGTCAAGATCATGCCCGATGATCAATATTACTTTTTGCTGACACACGGCAGAGGTATTCACAAACAATCTGTCGTTGCCCGTGTCAATTTGTCGGGGATGGAAGATGAAATTGCCATTATTTCTGCACGAGAAGAAACAATCAGATTGCTTGATAGTTTGCGTGCTGAAGTAGGAGACGATCCTGATGTGTGGCTTCCTTTGTTTCATCAACGAAGAAAACAGGCGGTAACTCATGTATAAAAAAATATTAGCGATTTTAATAAGTTTATTTTTTGTAAATATCTGTCATGCAGATGCACTGTATTCAATTTTGAATTCATCGAGACACATTGAAGCGATCGAGGGCAATATTGCCGGGATTGATCTCCGATCCCTTCAAAGTCAGCAGGATATTGCAGGGCTAATGAGACAGGTTAATGCTGCCATGAATGGGCATTCCGGCTGGGGAACGTATCAGGTTCATGATTATCAATCATACGGGCAAGGTGCAACCAGTTGGACGGAACTCTCACGTACCATTCAATCCGGAGGTAGTGCCGGTCAACTTGGTCAGATGGTGGCGGGGCTTGCGCGTGAATTTCCTATTGATGCGCATAGTTATAGTGGTGGGGTTACCAATCCTTCGAGCCGAGCATATTACACAGCGCAATCACAAACGATTGTTGCGGCGCGTGCAGCCAGTCAACTGGATTATGACAAGGTTCAAAACCAGATTGCTTATCAGCAACTTTTGCAACAACAGATCGAAAATACAAAGGATATGAAATCAGCGTTGGATTTGAATAACCGCATTCAGGTGGAATCCAATTTAATCAATCTGGAAATTCTGCGTCAAGCAGCGATTTCCAATCAGCAACAAGCTGTTACGGCTCAAGGCGGTGTCAACAATGCACTGACGAATGCCAAATTTTTAACTAAAAAATAAGGAGAAGCGATGAAAGTTTATTTTGTGACGTTATGTGTTTTATTCGGTGTTTTAACCGGTTGTGCCAGTCAAGGGCTGAAAGCGCCTTGTGACCAGTACGCAAGTTTCTGCGGTAAAAAAACCAAAATCAATCACTGGTAAACAGATGAGGCAATGATGATAACAGCCAAAACATTTTTTTCAGACACATTAAACACGGTTGATGCTGTGATTGGTAATTATGTGAATGTGGCCTATAACCATTTGATACAGGCCAATTCCGGTGTTATCACCATGCTATTTACGTTTTACATCATGTTATTGGGATATCGTTTTATTAATCACGATCAAAAAGTGACGATGGATTACCTGATACGTCACATCACTCTCATGTTGATCGTGTATGGGTTGCTGATGAGTTGGCATTTATACAACTTGTTTGTTTATAACATCTTTACCAATGAGCCAGGCTCTATTTCACACATATTGATTGGCGCAGCGCAGACGATCCACCCGGACGAATCGATCGCGCAGGTATTGGATGGGATATATGAATCGGTAATTAATGCCACTCTCGGCTTTTTTTCACAAGTCAGTTTCAGTGCGACCGGTGTAGCCTTTTTATTTTATGGTCTGCTGGTATTTCTGATTGGGTCAGCGCTTTGTATTTTTGCATTGTTATTGTTTATCTACGCAAAAATGATGATGGCAGTGTCCCTGGCGCTGGGTCCAATTTTCATCTCATTTTTATTGTGGGAATCTACCAAAGGCATGTTTTCTGCCTGGCTTAAAAAACTAATCACATTGGCGCTTATACCGATTATCACTTCAGCGATTCTTGCGCTCATGTTATCGGTCATCAGTGTCACATTACCGTCTATCAATCAGCCTGTCGAAAGCATGCAATTTTATGGCATTGCACCGTTTTTAGGGTTGAGTGTGGCGACGACGTTGATTTTGTCTCAAGTGTTTCATATTGCCAGTGCATTGGGTGGTGGCATCACGCTGAAAAGCCTGTCGCATGGTGCAACTATCGTAAAAACAACCTTTGAAAAATCCGGTGCAGCATCAGCTTATCGCGGTGCATCTGACTGGACGCTTAACAAAATCAGAAAAAATAGGAAAGGAGTTAGCTATGGAAACAAAGAGTGAATTTTATCAGCAATCGGCTGATTGGGCTTATTGCATGTATCAAAGCCAGACAGTCTGGTTAAGACGTGTTTTATTTGCCTTGACGTTTATCGTGACACTATTGGCATTGTCGATTTCTGCCAATCTTGTGTTGTTGCCTTTGAAGGAGAAAGTACCGTATCTCTACGCGTTTGATCATGCAACGGGAGAAGTCACAAAAGTGGGTGAGCTTGAGAAAACAAGTCTGTCCAGTAATTGGGAGGTCACACGCTATTTTCTGATGCAGTATGTCATCAACCATGAAAGTTACAATGGAGATAACATCAATTATCCCTATCAAATGGTCTGGGCACAATCCAGTGATGAAGTTCAGAAGCAATACGATAATGAGGTCAGCAGTACCAATCCAAATTCGCCTTACAAATTTTATGGAAAAGATAAATACATCACCACACGAGTCATATCAATTAATCGACTGAATGATAATACGGTCGATATCAAGTTTGAAAAAAAATTGCATGATCGTGCATCGACTTCTGAGCAAGTGACGCATAAGGAAGCCATTATTAAATGGGAGTATGCCACTGCAGAAATTACTCAAAAAATGCTGGATCGTGATCCTTTGGGATTTAAGGTTATTTATTACCAGGTCAGTCAGGTTTCGTTAGATAACAATTAAGGAGAGTTTTAAATGAAAAAAATGTTTCTATTGCCAATATTATGTTTTGCAATTTCAGCACATGCAGAGGTGACACCACGTGGTATTGCTGCCGATTCGCGTGTAAAAGTGGTTATGTATGATCCGAACAATGTTGTTTTGCTGAAAGAAAGATATGGTTATCAAACCCAGATTTCATTTGGCCAGGATGAGACAGTGCAAAGTGTATCCGTAGGTGACAGTTCTGCATGGCAAGTTGTCCCTGTTAGTAATAATTTATTTATCAAGCCGGTTGCGGTTTCGAAAACCAATATGACTGTGTTGACGAATCAGAACAGTTATAACTTTCAGCTGGATTCTACTGATAATGGTGCGCATCTCACTTATAAGCTGCAATTTACTTATCCTGCTGTAGGATACAACGAGTCAGGTCAATCGACTTCTGTTACTACGTTAAATCCTGAAGATATTAATTGGAAATACAGTTTCACAGGTAATCGTGATCTCGCGCCCTATGAAGCATTTGATGATGGCAAGTTTACTTACTTGCGATTTCGAGAAGATGGCATGAGTCATTTACCTTCTGTGTTTATTGTCGATAAGGACAAAAATGAAACGCTGGTGAATTATCACATGCAGGGTGATTACATGGTGATTAATTCGGTAGCAAGACAATTTACATTAAGAGATGGGTCAGTCGTTACAAGCGTTTACAACGACTACGTGATTGGTGATTGGAAAAAAATGGCTTGAGGGCAAATAAAATGAAAATTGATTTAGCTGAAAAAAACAGGGAAACAGGGTTGCCTGAAATTTCCGAGATCAGAGGCAGAAAGACAGCGGTTAAGTTCATCATTGGTGGAATCGTATCTGTTCTACTGCTCAGTCTGATTTTTCATTCAAAACCGGCTCAGGAAGTGGAAAAGCCGGTCGAGGAAACCTATGTGCCGGAAAATCAGGGTGTTGCAATAGCAAAATCTCAGACAGAGACACCACCTAGTCCAAAAGAAGTTTCACCGGAGGTGGCTCAAGTGCAAGCGGTGATGATTGAGGAAAAGCAAAAGGAGCTTGCACAACGATTAACGGCGCCGCTGATGATGGTGAACAATAAAATCGAAAGTCAAAAGCAGACTCATAGCTCTCCATCTGTTGCTCAATCAAATGATCCGAACATGCAATTTATGAATCAGGTATCCACGCAAACGAATGATGCGATCAATGTGAGTGTCATAGGGCCTTTGAGCGCTATCATAGCAGAAGGGAATTTGATCCATGCTGATCTGGAATCTGCTGTGAATTCTGACTTGCCCGGATACCTGCGAGCCATTGTGAATGTTCCGGTTTATTCCGAAGATGGATCTAAAGTCTTAATACCACGAGGGAGTCGTTTAATTGGTGAATATAAAAGCGGGATGTTACAAGGTCAATCACGATTTTTTGTGGTGTGGACACGCTTAATCACTCCTGAAGGATTGTCTGTTAATTTGGGTTCACCGGGTGTTGATAATCTGGGTGTAGCAGGTATGGGTGCAGATGAGATCGATCGACATTTCTGGCAGCAGTTTGGAACGGCTTCATTGCTTTCCCTGATCGGTGCCGGTGCTGCCAATGTCGGCGTGTCAGGAGATGATCAAAATAATTCTGCCGCAACCTACCGTGCAGCAATGGCCAGCAGTTTTTCCCAGTCAGCCAATCAAAGTTTAAAGCAGGAAAGCGCGATTGCTCCAACGCTTAAAAAATATCAGGGCAAGCCGATTATTGTGTTTGTCGCACATGATTTAAACTTTCAAGGTGCTATCAAACAAACTCATCCACAGATCAATGTTTTTTAGGTGACAACGATGTCTATTAAGGCGTTGGAAAGATATTTGCTTCCACTAATGCCATTTTTAAAGATGGATGGCGTGACGGAGATTTGTGTGAATCGCCCCGGCGAAATATTTATCGAAAGAAATGGCACATTTATTCGCTACGAAGTAGATGAACTGGAATATGATTTTCTGGAATCACTGGCTGTACTGGTAGCTGAATTTAATCATAAGGATTTTCCATCGCCATTATTGTCTGGCTCGTTACCGAATGGAGAACGCATTCAGTTCGTTATGAATCCAGCCTGTGAGAAAGACAGGCTGGTTTGTTCCATTCGTCGGCAGCAAATCAAAAATCTGACGATAGATGATTACCAGAGTATGGGTTCATTTAATACTTGGACGCATGCTGCATCGATTTCAAATACTGACTTGAATGATCTCTATTTAAAAAAAGATGTGTTAAATTTTTTAAAGCGCTCCATTCTGGGTAGAAAAAATATCCTGATCAGTGGCGGAACCGGTACGGGCAAAACAACCTTTCTGAATGCCTGTCTGCAATTGATACCTCAAACAGAAAGATTGATCACGGTTGAAGATACGCGAGAGGTATCTGTTTCTCATCCCAACTCAGTCCATCTGCTATTCAATGAAGAAGACGAGCGTATTACAGCTTTAAAGATTTTCAAGACGTGTCTACGTTTAAGACCAGATCGAATTTTTTTATCGGAACTTCGTGGTGCAGAAGTTTGGCCATATCTTCGGGCAGCAAACAGCGGACATCCGGGAAGTCTCAGTACAGTGCATGCAGACACGCCGGAGGGTGCGATTACCCAGCTGGTATTTATGATGCAGCAAGCAGGATCCACATCAAGTGAGGAGCGGATCCGGGAATACATTCGATCGATTATTCATGTCATCGTGCAGCTAAAAAAATGTACGAGCGGCGAGCGATTTATGAGCGTATCCGAGATTTATTTTAATGAAAAGTAGCGGAAGCAGCTGCGGAAAGTCTTTCCGGTAATTATTTTTGTAAAGTCCTTGTGGGAGTAGGTGTTGCGGTCGAAAGCCACTCGCCACCGGCTCCTGACCATCCACTTACATCGTACCGAGAGCGTAATTGGATGGTCAGGAGCCGGTGGCGAGTGGCTATCTCAATTATGGAGGGTGTTAAAAGCTTTATGATTTTGACTGAGAGAGATGAAGAGATATTAAAGTTTATAAATGAATTTGGATATTGTGATATTGCACAGTTGATGGTGAGGTTTGAGTTGAAAAAAACATGGATGTATCGATTGGTAGAACGTCTGATAAATGAAAATCTGGTGAGGTATTGTTCTGTATTAAATAGTCGTCACCGAATTTATAGTCTGACAAATAAGGGCGCAACTTTTACTGATTTACCATCGATTGATGGAATTACTGTCGGGCAATATCGGCATCATGCTGCGTTAATATACGTTTATTTAAAGCTACGCAAAAAATATCCCGATGCCGAATGGATTAGTGAGCGGCGATTGATGCAGGAAAAATTTAGCAATGGATTGGGAAAGAAAGGGCATGTTGCGGATGGGATTCTGATTTTTCCAGATGGAAAAAAAGTCGCTATTGAGGTGGAGATCAGCGTTAAAGCAAAATACAAGGTTGAGAAAATTTTACGCGATTATTGCACGCAACTATCGATCAAAGAAGTCTGGTATTACTGTGCACGATCTGTCGTGCCGACTCTCGCTGATTTATCAGCCAAAATGCCATTCATTAAAATTTTTAGACTGGAAGATTTTTTAAATGCTGAGTGAGCGATTTGATGATTACGTGAATAGTCATCCTAAAGAATGTCTGCGAACGGTGGTAATCTTGATTAGTGGCATCTGGCAAACGCCTATCATGATCATTTCACTGTTTTTCTGGATTGGCGTGAGACGGTTTTGCGTGAGTTGGAAAATAATCCTTATAATTGGTATTGTATTTCCAGCGCTGCTGATTTTATGGGTGGGCGGTTTTCATCAGGTGCTTTTGTCAGGTTGGATATCTAATAAAAATTTTTGGCGGTCTCTGCTGTTTGAAAATTACTGGCAGATTTTCAGTAGTATCAAAATTACATTCATTCTTGGTCTTTCGCCATTTTTTATAGCTGTTCTGAGTGCCATTGATTTAATACCGGATAAACCCTATCAAAAAGAGATGCATGCGCTGCAAAAAGGCAAGCATATCGTGACGCCTGAAATTAGCGACAAGGAGATACAAATCGCTTTAACAAAAATTAACGATTCAGATTACGATGCGACTGTCTTGGGTGTATCAAAGTACACCGGCAAGTGTGTCACTATTCCGGACTGGTATATCAATCAGGTGTTGCTGGTTCTGGGTACAACAGGCAGCGGTAAAACCATTACGCTGAGACGATTTTACCAGCGAGCAATTATGAAGGGTTACCCTTTGATTATCGTTGATGGTAAGCCTGATCCAGCAAACATTGAATGGTTAATGAGTTTGGCTGAAAAGCACAATAGAAAATTCTTTGGATTCAATTGCGGAAATTATTTGCCATACGATCCATTGTCAAACGGCGGACATACGGAACTTAAAGACAAAATCATCAGTCTGAAGGATGAATGGTCAAGTGATCATTATCGCTCAATCGCAGAAGATTATTTGCAGGCGACGTTTGAAGTGTTGTTGCGATCAGGAAAAAGCTTTGATTTGAAAAGAGTAGTTGAATGTCTAAATTATGATGAGTTGATTATACTGGCGCGAGATGTGGATGATGACCGTTTAATGAGGCGAGTTAAAAGTCTTGAGCAGTACGACCGAGATGATATTACAGGATTGCAGGCGCATCTCAATATTTTGATTCATTCGGAATTAGGAAAGTATTTCGATAAAAATGCGGATACTTTTACATTGCTGGATGTCATTGAACAAGATGCGGTGGTGTATTTCGCGTTACCTGCGTTGCGGTTTCCAAGTTTTTCAAAAGTATTGGGTAAGCTGGTAATTAATGATCTTAAGGCTGTTATTGATCGAGATCATAAAAAACGGATTTTTACAGTGTTCGACGAGTTCTCGGTGTTCGCGGGCGAACAGGTATTGAATCTCGTGAATATGGGGAGAGGCAAAGGTGTGCATGCGGTTTTTGGTACGCAAGGGTTGGCTGATTTGGATAGGGTTGATGTGGCATTTAAAAGTCAGATGCTGAATTGTGTGAATACGTTGATTTGTCATCGGTTGAATGATGAGGGGAGTGCTGAGACAGTAGCGAGTTGGGTGGGGACAGCGGAAAATTTTACGGTGACGGCGCAGTTGGATGAAAAAAATGGGGGATATGGGATGGGGTCGGTGAGGATAAATAAAGAGTTTATCGTGCATCCGGATGCGATTAAAAA
>Ga0206942_1078_pt1 | contig 30678 bp, 27 predicted proteins | sample Alteio_BWOrgHeat_6_FD_153253 | JGI IMG/M metagenome (GOLD analysis project Ga0206942, IMG submission 153253) | Enriched cells from forest soil in Barre Woods Harvard Forest LTER site, Petersham, Massachusetts, United States -... | ecosystem: Environmental > Terrestrial > Soil > Temperate forest > O... | reverse complement strand
TTAATGATATTTCTTGCGGTAACAATGGGTTTTTTTGCAGAGAATATTCGCGAAAATTACGTTGAACATAAAAGTGCGAGAGAATATGCAAGCCTGCTGATTGAAGACCTTGCTACCGATACGGTGGAATTGAACAGTGATGCACATGTACTGAATGTAATTATCACAGCAGGAGACAGTTTGGGAAATTTACTAAGTAGCGATCCTAAATTAATTGTTGGAGGCAAACTTTATTATTATGAATATTTATCAAGCACCCGCTGGAATTTAATTTCTCATGACGCCACACTTCAGCAGTTAAAAAGTTCAGGAGCATTAAGGTATCTTGGTGATACATCACTGATTCGAAAAATTATGAACTATGAAGAATCAGTACAATTTATTTATTTAGGTCAAAACAGGTTCGAACCGCAAAAAATAGAAAATTGGAACCTGGTTCAAAAGGTCTTTGATCAGTCCTATTTCAATTCATTAGATTCTTTAAGTGATTTTGCAATTAATGTAACGATGAATGATGAACTTCCATATTTATTTAAGCATTTAATCCTTGATATGATATTCTTTTTCTAAAAGTGCGATGAGCGCTTGTGCCTGTTTTAAAGCAACCGATGTTCTATTGTTCATTAGTTTTAAAAAACCGAAATAGTATTGATATTGCATGGTGACTGTGTTTATTTCATGTACATCATTGGTCATAAATGCAGGGTTGCTTTGAAGAATTTTTTGAAGAGAATCATTATCAGAACCTATTGCTTTATAGATAGAGAAGAAAACATCTGCATTAAATAGTTTATCATTTAAAAAGATCAGGTTGTTTACACGTGCACGATGTAACTCAGACCAGTTATCAAACAACTTTATAAATTGATAATAAACCGCAATACTGTCGGCAACAGACTGTGGCTTTATAAGCCTGAATGCGCCTGTGCTCGTCATTTGCAAATAAGTTTTGGCGTTAATGTACGAACCCATCGAACCCAACATGGTTAATTTTCTTGCGAGATAATATATTTCACCTCTGTTTGAATTATTTTTTAATAAAGTGAATATTGTATCAATCATATTACAATACGCGTTATTAATTGAATCATTTGTTTTGTACATGCTCACATCATTTTTTAAATCACTTACCATTGACTGAACGTATTCATTTGCATGTGTACTGTCTGATATGTCTTCCCGAATATTCTCTGCAAAAAAGCCAAGTGTTACTGCAAGAAATATCATTAAGAATTCCAAAAAATATTCTTTGAAATTTTTCTTCTCTACGTGTGGATGATGATGTACTTCCATGTTTTCAGTTGATGGTTGTTCGTTAATAGCGATTAGTTTTGTTGATTCAACAGGTTGCTGCGACGCAGTGTTTTCAATGCCTGCCTCGTCGGCAGACAGGCTTTCAGCTTTTGGCGTTTCGCTTTCAGCGTTTTGGTTTTCTATTTTTTCTTCTTCACTCATCTTCTAAAAAATATTTCTTTGAAATTTTTCTTCTCTGCGTGTAAATGATGATGTACTTCCATCTGTTGTTTTGGTATAAAAATTATTATCGTTTATGCTGTTATGTTTTAATACTGCCGTTTTCAATTTTATTCCTTCTTTTATAATAATAATAAAGCGGAATGCCACTGAATGTAAAGATTAATCCTGCAACAGATTGCACAGGTTCAACAATAATGGTATTAATAATTAATCCAACCGAAAACAATATTAAAATAATTGGTGAAAAAGGATAGGCAATTACTTTGGCTGTAATTTTTCCTGCGCGTTTCATTTTTATTAATCCCCATCCCAATAAAATAAAAAATAAAAACGATACAATAATTACGGTATCTGTAAGAATATCAAATGTGCCGGTAATTACCATGATGCACGTCCAGATGCCGGCATATATAAGCCCCATATACGGTGTTCTGTAGCGCGGATGCACATTGGCAAACTTCTTTGGAAAAAACTTTTCCTGCGCCATGCGGTAATATAATCTTGGGTAAGTTAGAATGATGGCATTGAGTGTTCCAAATGTGCTTACTGCAATTAAGACAGCAAGAAAAATAACGCCTGTGTTGCCTGAAAGTAAACGCGCCACTTCAACTGCAGCAATATTATTTTCATTCATGCCGGCTAATGCGGGTAAACTTAAAACATGCATGAAAGCGTAATTCACCAATACATATAAAACAATTACAATGCCTACACCACTTATTATAGACAAGGGCACATTTCTTTTTGGATTTTTAATTTCGCCGCCCATAAACCCGATGCAGTACCACCCATTGTAAGCCCAGAATGCACTAACCATAGCTGCAATAACGGCGCTGAAAATATTTGTACCGGTTGAAGTAACATGTGCAACAACTTCAGTATGCTGTGCACCTGAATATGATATGCCCGCAATAATTAATGTAAGAATGCCAATGATTTTTGCAGCCGTTATAATGTTGCTGAGATTGCCGCCTTTTTTTGCGCCTAATACATTTATCCATGTAAGTAAAATGATAGAAACGGTGGCAAGAATTTTTACGCCTGAACCCTCAAAAGGATAAACAAAATTACCGATAGAAATATTCTTCCATTTATCAAGCGGGTTGGGCAAGGGAACAACTGAGTTTACAGATTGAGCAAAGATATAAGCCACCGCTGCACAGCCGCCGCTGCCAAGAATAAGAAAAGATGCCCATCCGTATAAAAAAGAAAATAAGTTTCCAAAGCTTAAACGCAGGTATTCATAAATGCCGCCAGATTCGTTGGTGAGTGTAGCCATGCCTGCCATAGTAAATGCACCAAACATAGAAATGATGCCTGCTAATAGCCATGCTAAAAGAATATAATTTTCGTTCATGAGCATGGCACTCATGGGTGCTATTTTTTTGAACACACCCGACCCGATGATGGCACCAGCAACCATTAAAATTGCCGTAGTTAAGCCAAGAGAACGAACGAGGGGAATTTTAGTTTCATCAATAATATTAGCAGGATCAGTTTTGGTTCCGGTTTGTAGGTTCATGTTATTATTTTCATAAGCAGTACGTGTAAAAAATATTTTTTCAGCCTTTGTTGATGTTCTTCACCAACAAAATCTAACCCTTATTAAAGCCGGATAAATTTAAAGATATAATTATTGAAAGCTTACAATTTCTTGTAAAAAAGGATCACATTATTTTATATGCATTTGTAATTATGAATAATCATATTCATTGGGATTTTATTTCACATTACGAGGGATAGTGTCGTTGGTGAGGAATACCAACGACGGCGGAATACCTTTCTGCACAATTGCCCATTATTAATTTGTCAAGGTGCAAAACTTTCCCAAACAATTTCTTTAGTTACCAGAGGGTTCCAAGTCACTAATTTTTGTCCTAACAGATTTATTGAAGCTGCTTCTGAAAATATTGAAAATTCATTTCTGTGTCCGCTTACATTGTCTCCAAAATTGTCAACCAAAATTCTTAATGCTGTATGCCCTGATGCGTCATAGCAAAAGGCTTTGATAAACATATAGTAAGCCCATTTTCTATCATTCTCGCCAAGTTTAAATTCAACAGTGTCCGATATATTTTTTGGAAAGTCACTTAATTCTTGTCCAAACTTCTTAAAAGCATCGGCGTTTCCATAAAAGTCAAGCGATGTCTTGCAGCAATGATTTTGAATTTCAATCTGAAACTGAATATCATCATTGTCAATTTCTAAAACAATTATTTTGATAAGTCCTTTCATTACATTGTGCAATGTTAAAGTGCTCAATTAGCATGACATACAACTCAAATATAGTCGCAATAATCGCAGTTTGCCAAAAATCTGTCTTAGCGAGGTCTTCGTTTAAAGCATTTGTATTAAGCCACGAGACCTCGTGTCCATACTTCATTCAAACATAGTGTCTCACACTGCGCACATAGCTATGCACGGTTGCCGAGTTTATATTCCCATGCTGCTGCTGGTATGCCATGCAGTTCTGTGCTTTCATCTAACTGTATTACACCAATATCTTTTAATGCTTTTAGTTTGGCTTTCGGTTGTCCAGAGGTGTCAGACACTTTTGAAGTGTCAGACACCTTTAACTTTACAAAAAGCAGCGCCTCAATCTTGCGCCAACGAGGGGGGTTCAACATTGTCTTTTGTCGCAGCACAAGTTAAAACGAAGAGATAATTGCGGAGAAAGAATTAAGTTTTTGAATCTGAACAAACCGGCTTATCTTTTATCTTCCAAATCTGGTTGAATTATTATGTTTCTCTCTGAAAAGAGATAACTAAACCAAAACAATCTAAAATTTAATTTATGAAAAGAACTTTATCCGTTACCATCGTAACTGTCCTTATCTCCCTTCAGCTTACCGCACAGAACTGGCTTATAGCAGGCAATAGTAACATTACAACAAGTAACTTTCTTGGCACTACTAACAATAAGCCGCTGATTATTAAAACAAATAACGCAGAGCGCATGCGTGTTTTAGGAACCGGAAATGTAGGTATAGGCATTGCGACCCCTGAAAACAAATTGCACATATTTAAAGGAAGCGCAGGTAACGTAACAGGATTTTCTGCTGCCCCACTTATTGTTGAAAATTCTGCAAACTGTTATATACAGATGTTATCACCCAATGCCTCGGCAACCGGTATTTTATTTGGGAAACCACAAAATAATTTAAGCGGCGGAATATTTTATAATGATGTATCCTTTAACCCCAACGGTATGGACTTTAGAACCAACGGAAACATTACGCAAATGGTATTGAATAAGACAGGAAACCTTGGTGTGGGAACACTGTCACCCACCGCTAAATTGCATGTTTTTAAAGGAAGTGCAGGTGTAACGGGCGATGCAAACGCACCATTGATTGTTGAAAATTCAACCAATAATTATATAAATATACTTGCTCCGGATAATGCTGAAACAGGTATCTTATTTGGTAAACCGGCCAGCAATGCAAGCGGAGGCATAATCTATAATAGTAATCAGAACTTAAATGGTTTTCAATTCAGAACCAATAACAACCATATCCAGATGGTTTTAAGCGATTCGGGAAACCTGGGTATAGGCACACTTGTTCCCGGCCACTATAAGGTAAAAATAAGTCATGGTCAAAGGGTTGAGACTGCCGGGGATTATGGTGTGGATATTGAAAATGTCAATACAGATAATGGTATTGCGCCTAACTGGGAAATATATACTGCTCCGGTTTTTGGCGGAAACAGTTTTGGTGAGCTTTGGTTATTGTGGGACGGTAGTTTAAAAGGTGAATTTAATTCTGCAGATGGCCAATACTTTACAGTATCAGATGAACGTCTAAAAACCAATATTAAGCCAATGCCAGCAATGCTTGATAAAATCAATCAACTAAAGCCTTCTGTATTTCAATTCAAAAACACAAGAGACACGCAACAACATACTGGTTTTATTGCACAGGAGGTGTTGAATATTTTTCCTGATCTTGTAAAGCATAATGTAAATGCGGAACGGAAACTTGATTTATATACCATAGATTATAGCGGCTTTGGCGTAATTGCTATTAAAGGCATTCAGGAATTGGCGCCGGTTATTGAAGAGCAGAAAAAAGAGATCGACACTTTGAAAGATCAGATTTTACAGCTACAAACAATAGTTAGAATCCTTTCTGATAAAATTACAAATATGCCTATGGCTACATCCAACGCCTCTTTACAACAAAACCAGCCCAATCCCTTTAATAAAAATACTATTATCCGCTATACTGTTCCACAGGGCAGCAAAGGGCAAATAAACATATACGATCAAACAGGTAAAATAATAAAAACATTTACCGCAAATGAAAGTGGTCAGTCTGATTTAAATGGCAGTGGCTTAACTTCCGGTACATATACTTATACATTATTGGTAAACGGAAAAGTTATGGGTTCTAAACAGATGGTGGTTATTAAGTAATGATATTTAAGTCGAAGCAGGGTCTTCACTTAAAGCTTTGTGTTAAGCCACGAGACCTCGCGTCAATACTTCATTCAAACGTAGTGTCTCACACTGCGCACATAGCTATGCTGTGAAAACCCTTCTACGACGAAAAGTTTAATTCCATTATTAAACGCAGAGTGCCCTGGCTTGCACGCATTAACCTATATAAGACACTCTGCGAAGAAGAAATGATGTACTTCCATGTTTTCTGTTTCGGATTTTTGATTTGCAGTTTCAGTAGGGTCAATAGCTTGTTGTAATAAAATATTATTATTTATTTCTTCCGGACTTTGTCTTGCGGACTACTTTCTATTTTTTCTTCTTCATTCATTCTTTAAGTTATATTCATTCCGCAATGTTTGCAGCAATTCATGATTGGCTGTAAGATAATCTCTGTACTGCGCAGAAACGGTTGAGCGTACCAGCAATAAAAAATAAGAGGCAAGGCTTGCTGCTTCTTCCTTATTAAATTGCTGCGCATTTTTTATTTTGGATGGAAGTTGAGGCAAGTTGTCATGAAACATTTTTACCAACTGTAATGTATTCAATTTTCCATGCTGTGATACCTGTTCAAGCCAGTCAAAATCAAAATATTTAATCGCAAATTCTCTTGCCTGGAATTCATTAAAATTAATTTCAACATCGTTACGTTTTCTTACTTCGGCAATAGCAACAGATAATGCAGCAATCTGCGCCTGCAATTGCCTGCTTTTAAAATACCGCAAGGCGCCGGAATTTACCAATTGATTAATGGTGCCGTCTTTAGGTTGGAAATACGTAGCGCTGTTGGCTATAAATGACCAGAAAAAAGAAGGAGAAAACCGGAGTGAAAGATTTGTAAGGCTACTGTCTTTTACATACGAAACAAAATAAGAAAGCTGTTGCATTTTGCCCTCCCGGAATGCAATCTTTTGCTGCACTACAACGGAGTCTGCGTAAACTTCCTGGTAAAGATTTTCCGCCATATCTTTTGCTATATTATTTTCTGAAATATTTTCTCTTATATTTTCGGCAATAAAACCCATCGTTACTGCAAGAAATATCATTAAGAATTCTAAAAAATATTCTTTGAAATTTTTCTTTTCTACGTGTGGGTGATGATGTACTTCCATGTTTTCGATCTCTGATTTTTCGATTTGTGTGTCGTTTTGTTCAATAATATCGGGTGGTGAAATGTTCTCACCAGGATTTTCTTGCGGACTTTCTGTTTTTCCGTCTTCCTGATATTCTTTATTTTGATCTTCACTCATACGGTTAAATTATTTCTCTTCTCCACTATCTTCACTTTTCGAAATGGTACTTGTTTTCTATGAATTCTTTATTAAACGCAGAGTGCCTTGCACTTGCATGCATTAACCATATAAGACACTCTGCGAAGAAGAAAAAAGTTTTACTTTAATGATTGCTGTTCTATCAGTTGTTGCTTTTTCTTCGATCTACTCTTTTTATTTCATGCTGAATAAACTTTTCGGCTACCAGTTTACCTGTAATAGAACCATTTGTTATTTGTGTTTTTAACCACACGCCCAGTTTTAAAATCCATTTAATTTCATCTGGTTCATAAAACCATCTGTAGTTATTGCACGTTCTGCAAGCTGGTAAAAAATTATCAATCTTGTTATTCGCAGATGAAGAATGTACTTCAACATGATCAGCTTCGAATGCATCCAGAGATACGCTACCGCCACATACATGACACTTATAATTTGTTTTTTCAAGAATCAGTATTTTATCTTTTTTAGATAGAATATATTTTCGTTTTACCTTTTGTTTCTTCGAAACACGAATCGCTTTTATTTCAGCAAAATGGCTAGCAAGCGCTAAAGGATCGTTTATAAAAGGTAATTCATTCATAAGTATTATTTAACGCGATGTTGCTTTAAAACTATTCCACAAGCCCATAATTTCTAATATGTCTGTTCCAGCATAAGTTGTAAAACCACAGCTTTCTTTAGGGTTTATAAGTTCATCTAATACATGTTCAATACTTATAGTTTTAATACCAAGCTTATTAATAAGATTAATTTCTTCATCACTTCTTACAACACCATAAATAAATAAAAACTCCCAGTCAGTTGTATTTGATAAACGATTTCTAAGCTTTTCTTTATCAGGATGATTAAACTTCTTTTGCACCCAGCTTTCAACGGTTGCTTTTATTTGTTCCGGCGGTCGGCTTTTAGCAGTTTTACCCGAAATATAACCAACCGGTCGCGAGCTAACCTGTACTTCAACATGCTGATGATGCCATTTGCCTTCACCCACATGTTTTGCCGCAAGCAAGTCTATTTCATGAACTCCTATTTTCAAACCACGCATAGTAAAATAACCTTGTCGCGTAAGCCATTCTTGTACTATTTGTTCTGCTAATAATGCCATTGTAATTTTTTCTTTTCCGCAATGTTTCTTAGGAGGGCTTTGTGCGCAGAAAGAACATTGCAGTTTTTAGTTTATGATCTTGAAATGAAGATAAATAAATAATTAAGCTTTTGTATAAATAACACCGCAATGTCCTTTCCTGTACACATCGCTTTGCTAAAAAAGACATTGCGGGGGAAGGAAGTGTTTTGAACTGCTAAGGTTTTAGGATATGTAAAACTGCAGAACCTGCGTGTTGATTGTTGCAATCAATATTATAGTTAATTGAAGAAACGTTATGATTACTATTGTCTTTCCCACAATGTCTCTTGCTATGCCTTTGTGCGGTGAAGGAAATATTGCAGCACCTATATGTGACATCGTTAACTGAGTGTACCCTTTATTTGCAGTCGTCCTATTATTTATTTTATTTCCAAAATTTAAAAATGTTTTTCGTTTTTCCAGACTCGTTTGAAAATGGAGGAGGAAAGGTCTTGCTTCCTTCAATAAAGCCAAAAACAGCGGTGTTAAAGCCAGATTCCACAGCTAATTGCTTTTTGCATTCATTAATAATAAATGCTGTTGACATTGCGCATACGAATGCCATTTCTTCAAAGCTAAATTTGTATTGATTCATTATTACCATGGCTTTGTTTTGCAATAAATTTAAAGTATCCATTACATTTAAATCTGACTCTGCCTTGGGGAATTGGCTAAGCTTATGTTTGTCAATATCAGTACCTGAAATTTTCAACAGCCATTGCAAGAAATTAAACAGTATTAACCCTTTTTCATTTGCCTGTTCGGAGAGTACTGCAGTACCCGGAGTTATATCTTTCTGGGGAAAGTTGAATGATCGAAACATAAAACTTCCACTTAACCGTGCGCAGGATGCAATTGCTGTTCCGGGATGTATGGCGCTGTTTTTACCAAGTTCGTTTGCAATTAGTTCAACTATCTCATTAGCAGCTTTGTCTTGTTGTTCAGTAATCTGCATGTAAGTGGGTTTGTTTACTTAGAATAATATTAAGAAATTAAAACCGCAATGTCCTTCTTTCGCGCAAGCCTTAATTAGAGACATTGCCAAGAAAGAAAGGAGTTAGCTGCCGTTTTTTTTCGTCAATTTTTTAAGCTCTTCAATTGTCAACATAGGTTTTGCTAAATGAATTATTGAATGACAATTGGCACAAAGCGGAACAAGGTCGTTGATTGGGTCAACTTTATATTCTCTGCCTATGTCCGCGAGTTGTGTTTTGTGATGAACGTGAATAAATCCTTTTGCAGTGTCACCATAAAATTTTCCGAAGTTGAAACCGCAAACAAAACAATTGTCACTATGATGTTTGATACATTCAAGTCTCGCTTTTTGATTTCTTTCATAACGATTTACAAACACTTGTATAACTTTCCCTTCTTTATGAAATCGTTCTTCATCAAATTGTTCTTCTGTCGGCAGTTTTTCAGTAATTGAAATGTCTGTTTCGTTTTGACTTACAAGATTTAAATTTTCCAAAGCAATCATTAAGTTTTCTCTCATTTCCCAACCAGCACGTTCTCCATTAAGTCCGGTTGCATAATAAGGTCCAACTAATTCAAAAAAAGCTAATTTTTCGCCTTTACCGTCATCATATGTTGATGATGTTACACCAAGATGATTAGATATTGTTTTTCCTATTTTACCTATCTGTCCGCTTGCAACTATTGGTGCTGGTGAATTAGGACTAAGTACTGATGCCAATTCTTTTGCTGTAGCAGTTGATTCTGGAAAAGCATAAAGAATTTGAAGTATTTCAACTTGTCTGTATGATAGTGCGTTCTTAATTGCATCTTCATACTGTTCTATTGTGATATTTGGTGTTGTCATAAAATGGCAGCTAACTCAAATATATACGAAAGTATAACTCAAACTTTCGCAAATCCACTACTTATAAGTGTATTGCCGCAATGTGGGATGTTGGCAATAACACACAACCACCACAGTGCGGCGAACACCTACAAGGGCGTAAGTATGAGCAGGAATCCTAAAATTGCTATTTATTTAAATAACTTGTTCACGGCATTATTAGTCTTATTAACTGATTTCTGGATTGCATGGTTGTTATCTTGTAGCTGTAAAATAGTACCACAAGAACAACTTATTTTAGAATTAGATGTAATTTGACTCAATTTAACTTGATGCTTTCTTTTGCATTTAGGGCAACTCACATTTATTGATGCATTACTTAAATTAAACATTGTATGGTAATTTTAATTGAAACCTAATTTTTCAAAATACTTTTTTTTCAATTCAGGAAGAAATAACCTTTCACATATTTGATCAAATGTTTTTCCTTCCCTTTGCAATTTTTGAATGTCATTAGCCTTTTGTTGTAAGACAGCTTTTCCATCTTTCTCAATGTCAAATGCTTCAATTCCTGTTGCAAATTTTTTTAACTCTTGAATTTTCATGATGTTGTCTTTTATTATTATAAATTAAAATTAAGTTATTCAATTACTAAGCAATTTAGTATATATTTTATGTTAAACAAAATTTCACTATGCACGTTTGTGCAAAAATTTAGTTTGATTAGTTAAAGTTTGTGAGATAAACTCGAATTGTTTTTATTTTCTGCACAGTTTGTCCATTAGTTTTATTAAGCGCAGATCGCCTTGGCTTGCACGCATTAACCTATCTAAGACACTCTACGAAGAAGAAATATTATTTGAAAATTTTGCTTTGGTTAATTTTAAATATTAATAATATTCCTTTATATACTCATAAGCCTTATTAAAAAGCTCTTCATCTTTTATAGTGTATTTTATCCAAAGAATTTTTCGTAATTGTCTTTTAATTTCCTTTTCGCCTGTTGTAGAGTTTTGCCAGCCATCAAAGCGGACTATTCTCACAATCTCATCAATATCATTTACAATTCTTTCAACGATTGCTGGGGTCTTATCGGTTTTCATTTCAAGAAATAATTCCGTTAATGCAGTCTTTGCATTTTTAAGTTCTTCTTTTGTTTCTGTATCTTTTTCTGCTTGCAATGTTTCTTTTGCAATTTGACAAAGCTGCTTTATAAATTCTACAGAATTAATCAATCCTTTTTCTGCTCTTTGTTTTAATTCATCAAGCCTATCACTTAATTCTTTAAACGTAATTATACCTTTATGCTTTGTTAATCTTCCTTCTAAAACCTTCATTAATTTTTGTGCTTGTTTTGGATCTTTCTTATTCATCAAATCATCAATCACTTCTGCATTTAAAATCATTTCTTCCATATCCGTAATGATGCCTGATACTACAATATGGTCATGAATTAATTTTGTTGTTTGTGCTCCTAACGCATGCCACAATAATCTTCCATTATCGTTTGATGCTGGTTTAACGGAAGTATAAACTTGTGAAAGCCATTTATAATCTTTTTGAAATTGATTTAATATTTCATCGGGAGAAAGCGCTTCCCATAATTTGGATAGACTACTAAAGTCTTTTGCAAATGCGTCTCGTTTTTCATTTGTATTAATGCAATCTTGTGCTAATTGTAAACCTTCAAAGCCAATAATATTCCTATCTATATTGAAGAAATGATTTAAACATTTTTGAACCAGTTCAGGAAGTTTGTCTCTCAACTCTTGTAAGTTGGTTATTACTGCTTTAATTGATTCTTCATCAAATGCTAATGCTTTAGCAGTATCATCAAACACACCAAAATAATCAACTATTCTTCCAAAAGTTTTATTCGGAAATAACCGATTAGTTCTGCAAATTGCTTGTAAGAGTGTATGATCTTTTAATGACTTATCTAAATACATTGTTTGCAAAATCGGTGAATCAAATCCAGTTAAAAGCTTGGCAGTTACTATTAAAAATTTCAAAGAAGAATCAGCATCATTAAATTTTTCGACAATCTTTTCTTGCTTGTCTTTATCCATTCCCCACTGTTGCTTAAATTCAAATGAATCATTAGCAGAGGTACTAATTACAACTTCGCTTGCTTCATTCGGAAAAACATTATTTAATTCTTCTTTGTATTGAACGCAGGCATAACGATCAGGTGTAACAATCATTGCCTTTAAACCTTCCGGTTCTACATGACGAGTAAAATGTTCAGCAATGTCTCTAACAATCGCTTTCACTCTTTGAGGGGATTTTAGAAACACATTCATGTTTGTTGCCTTCTGACTTAATGTATTTCTGTCTTCCTCACTTAAATCGTTGGTGAGTTCTTTGAATGCAATGTCTAAATCTTCTTTATGGATATGATAGTTTGGTAAACGCGGTTCAAAATGTAAAGGCAACGTTGCGTTATCACGAATACTTTCCTGAAAAGTATAACGACTCATGTAACCTGCTGAATCCTGCTCTGCACCAAAAGCCCAAAAAGTATTTTTGTCCGCCTTATTTATTGGTGTTCCTGTTAAACCAAATAAAAAAGCATTTGGTAATGCTGCTCGCATTTTTCTCCCCAAATCGCCTTCTTGCGTTCTGTGTGCTTCATCTACCATTAGAATAATATTATCACGCTTATTTATGTCAGGATATGCTTCCTTGAATTTATGAATTGTCGTGATAATAATCTTCCTTGTATCGCTTTCTAATAAATCGTGAAGTTCTTTAATGCTATCAGTTGTAATCATATTCGGCACTTCAGCCGTGTTGAATGTTGCTGTGATTTGCGTATCCAAATCAATCCTGTCAACAACAATCAACACTGTTGGATTCCCTAATGTTTCCTGTTTACGAAGCTTTTGGGCAGCAAATAACATCAATAATGATTTTCCCGAACCCTGGAAATGCCAAATCAATCCTTTCTTTATTTCTCCCTCTAAAACACGTTGCACAATTGCATTTGCGCCTTCATATTGCTGATAACGGCAAACAATTTTTATTTTCTTTTTTTGATTGCTTGTCGCATAGACTGTATAAAACTGCAGAATGTCAAGCAATGTAGAAGGTTTGATAAGATGCGACAATTGTTTGCCAACATCATTCAATCCTGCAAAACGTTTTAATTCATCTTTTTCATTTTCCAATCTCCATGGAGTCCAAAATTCCAGAGGTGTTCTTACTGCACCAACAAATAATTCCTTTCCTTCTGTTGCAAAAGAAAAAACGTTTGGAACGAAAAATTGAGGAATAGAATTTTCATAAGTCACATGAATATCATGTGCGCCATCTAACCAACTTACTGCAGGTCTTACAGGAGTTTTTGCTTTACCAACAACTAAAGGAATTCCATTTACATAACAAACAATGTCAGGAATTTTTGTTTCTCTCGCACGGACATTTAGCTGGTTTGTAAGAATGTATGTATTGTTCTTTTTATTTTCAAAATCAATTAAGCGAATAGGAATATGATGTTCATTTATACCAAATGGCAAAGTCACCTCTCCGCGCAACCATTTTGAAAATTCTTCGTTTGCACGTACTAAACCAACATTGTTTACTGTAATTAAAATTGCTCTGAGCTTATGAATAACTTCATCAACTCTTTCCGGTTGAGCAGCAATTTCCGGATTTAATCTGCAAAGCGCTTTTGCTAATTCTTTTTCTAATAAAACATCATCAATATTTCGTTGTAGTAATTCACTTTGAACATAGCGCCATTTCACAGAATCATAATCAACGGGGTCTTCAGCAACCATACCCGACTGCACATTATTCAGATTTACACCTGTAAGATGATGAATAATAAAATGCTCCACGCTATTTAGCTCATTAAAACTCATTCTAAGATTTCATTTAGTAGTTTTTGCTTTAAATTTTTTAAAGTTGAAATTTGGGTTGAAATTTGGTCAAGCATCGTTTGTATTTGCTGAAACACTTCTATAATTTTTACCTGTGCTTCCAAATCAGGCAAGTCAAAATAATATACTGCAAGTTCTCTCCATTTGATGCGTTTGGAAAATGCGCCGGCTGCATTTGACAAGGCATAATCCCAAAACTCATTAGTGTTTAAAATTAAAGTGAGAAATTCTGGAACAATAATTTTTTTGTTTGCCCTCATAACGATCGCATCACCTGAACACACTCCGTCGAACACTGCCTGCGAAACTCTTTTGAGATAAACATTTCTTCTTGCAAAAAGCACATCACCATTTCTGAACAACTTCATTGCAGAAATTAATCCCTTAGTTGAAGAATATCTGTTGATTTTCAATTCACCTGTTTCAAAATCTTCCAACCCGACAAACTTTTCATATTCTGATTTAGAAGGGTTATCAACTCTTTCAGAAATTTCTTCTGCTACATCGCTAATTTGAACTGTATTATACTCTCCCTTAATCAGTTTACCGAACTTGGGCTTCTCTTTAGTCAGATTGTTTAATAAATTTTTTCTCAGTAATCTTAAATCAAATTCCTGACGGTCGCATTGATGGCTTGTTGTTTCAATACTTTGAAACAATTCACCAATTTGAATTTGTTCGGGAAGTGAAGGGAGAAAAATTTCTTGATTAAAAACCATTTTATCGGTAACAGCAGGATATGCTGTTCCGACTTGAAGATGAACAAGATTATCTAAGAATCTGGGGGCTATAGAATTGTAAAAAAGATACAAAGGGTCGATAACGTTTTCTTTCGCTCTTAAAATTGTAAAGCCAGTTGAAGCAATTCCATTTTTTATTTCACTGTCAACTAACGCTACTCTTTTAAGATTTACCCTAACCGTGGAAAAGAGAGTATCGTTTTTATAAATGACTTGCCTTGCTCTTGATGAAGCATTACTCCAATCAATTTCTTTAATTTCATCTATTCTATTTAGTTCTGAATTTATTGCGCCAATGTCAATATAATTGAAAGTGCCTGATTGTTTGCGGTAATCAATACTATTTGCTTTTTCGCAAACTTCATTGAGGCGAACCTTGATCCAATTATTTTTTTTAAACCTCATTCTGTTTATATTTCAATACTTTTCAGGGTTGCAATAAGGTTTTCCACTGAATCATTTATTTGTTTGTTGTTATTTTTAATGCTTGAAATTAGATTCTCTAATTCATGTTCTTCTTCCCGGATATTTCTCTTTACATAAAGTTGCATGCTTAGATTGCCATTATATTCTTTCAATACATCTTCCTTACTCATAACTTTTGCAAAGTCATCAGCATCTTTAAATTTCCAATAAACATCGGAAATCTTTATGATGTGCTGTGCTTCAAGCCAAGCATAAGTTCTATCTATCCGCAATTCATTCACTGCATTAATAAAGATTATTTTTCCCTTTCGCTCTTTTTGTTTTTTCATTCGGCAAACAAGTAAGCAACTTTCCATGCTGCTGTTATAAAAAAGATTTTTTCCTAAACCAATTACCGCATCAACCAAATCTGCCTCAATCATTCTTTTTCTTAATTCACTTTCTGCATCCCGAAACAAAACTCCATGAGGAAAAAGCACAACGCATCTGCCTGTATCAGACTTTAAACTTTTAATTATGTGTTGGAGAAAAGCATAATCTGCATTCCCTTGTGGTGGAGTTCCCCAAATATTTCTGCCATAAGGGTCGTTCATCCATTTCTGCTGGTTCCATCTTTTTACACTGTACGGTGGATTTGCCATAATCACATCAAACTTGCGTAATTCATCATTCTCTAAAAGATTCGGACTATCTAATGTGTCGCCTTGCACAATCTGAAACTCTGCAACATTGTGCATATACATATTCATCCTTGCAATTGCCGAAGTAATGAGATTTAATTCTTGACCAAATAACTTAAGATTTCTATATTCCTTCTTTTGTTCTTTTAAATGTAAAGCGCTATTTAGTAAAATGCCACCGCTACCACAAGTCGGGTCATATACACTTTCACCCGGTTGCGGGTCAGTAATCATCGTCATTAATTTTACCACTGTGCGATTAGTATAAAATTCTGCAGCAGTATGCCCACTATCATCTGCAAATTTCTTAATTAGGTATTCATAACCTTCACCCATTATATCATGCGGAACGTTTTTTAAACTTAAATTCATTTTAGAAAAATGCTCAATTAAATTGAGCATCTTTTCATCACTCATTCTTTTTTTGTTTGTCCATTGCGCATCACCAAACACATCATGTAACTGTTCAAAATTCGAGTTTTCAATTCTTCGTAGCGCTTTCTGCAAAGCATCACCAACATTGGAAGTTTTACTTCTTATATTTCTCCAGTGACAACCGGATGGAATATCAAACCAATGATTCTCTCTGAATTCGGCATAGGTTTTATCACCATCAGATTCATCATAAGCGATCTGGAATTCTTCATCCCAAACATCGCTAATACGTTTAAAAAACAGTAATGGAAATATATATTGTTTAAAGTCAGCCGCATCAATCATCCCCCTTAAAATATTTGCAGCGCCCCAGAGATAATCTTCAAGTTGTTTTTGAGTCATGAGCAATCTTTGCTAAAAGTGCCAAGGTAATTAAGAAAGAAAAATGTAGAAAATTGTTTTTTAAGCTTAACAAGAATATGCTAGCATTCGCAGACAGCGATAAGCTAATCAATCAGTTTTAAAAACGCAAATACTTACTCCATTGCTTGTTGAGTTTGTTTTATCGTTAATGAACATTGCTCCATTGCTTGTTGATTTTGTTTTATTGATTATAATCATTGCTCCGTTGCTTGTTGATTTTACTTCATTGATTATAATCATTACTCCATTGCTTGTTGATTTTACTTCATTGATTACAATCATTACGCTATTGTTTATTGATTTTGTTCCATTGTTTATAAACATTATTTCATTGCTTGTTGTTTTTGTTTCAATGTTTATAAACATTGCTCTAATGCTTATTGATTTTATTCCGTTGTTTATTAAAATGCCCTGTTTTTACATGCAATCAGATAAAAACACGCCGCAAATGAATGATTTCATTCATATAAAAATGAATGGTTTTACCCATATAAAATGAATGATTTCACGTATTGTGCAGCGCTTACCTGCACCCTAATTTTGTTTCCCTAAAATTCAATTATATGAAAAAAGTAAAAATTGTAACGAGCTTTATGCGCCTGGCTCAAACTAAATTGTTACAAAAGGCGCAGATGATTTTACAATGCATGACAGGCAATGCAAATTTTCCCACACCTGCACCAGATCTTGAAACCATTAGTAGTGCTATCGCTGATTTTTCAGAAGCGCTTGCCAACCCTGCAAGCAAGGCAAACACTGCTTTAAAAAAGCAATTGCGTGCCACATTAATTGCCTTGCTAAACCAGCTTGCATTGTATGTGCAAATGAACGGGAATAACGATGAAACCATTTTACTGTCGTCAGGTTATTCGCTCCGCAAAACCAAGCAGCCTGTGGGTGTGTTGCCAAAAGCAAGCAATTTTAGAGCTTTGCCTTTGCATAACTGCATGATTAAATTATCTAACAAAAAAATTGACGGTGCAGATAGTTACAGCTATGAGTACACAGCTACTCCTGTAATTGATACCAGCATTTGGACGATTATAAACAGCACAAAAGCAAATACGGTAATTGAAAACCTAACCAGCGGAAGTTGTTATGCATTTCGTGTGGCGGGTATTGGTGCAAACCCAACCGTTATATACAGCGATGTGGTTACGAGCTATGTACTGTGAGTAGTTAATGGTGAATGGATGAGGCTAACAGTTAAAATTGTAAAGCCATCGTACAGCGGTGGCTTTTTTTGTTATTACACGCTTTCCTGATCGTCAATCCTCTGCCCGGGGTAGTCTCTTACTACGTTGTGGCGTTTGTACATCTCCCGTTTGTATTCCATCAAATGTGGCTTAATTCTTAGATTCAGTAGTGAGTGGTAAAGCTAAATATTCACTCTTACAATACAAGCAATACTATTGTTCAGATACCTGGTAATATATATTTTGTTTTTGCCTGTACTTAACAGCCTTGCCATTAATAGTTGCGGGCGTCCAGTCAGGGCAATGCTTAAACGCGTTTAAAACATCTTTTGCAGTGCCATAGCCGGGATCGTTTATAATTTGTACATCAGAAACTTTACCCGTGGTGTCTACCAAGAAACTTACTATTACGGTGTATGTACCGGGTTTTGCTCCATGATCAGCAGGTGTTTGTGAGTGTATATTTTTTTCTAAAAAATGCCGCCATGCATCCTGCCCGCCAATAATAGTTGCGGGTATACTATCGTGTTGTGTGGTTTGATTATTTTGTGCATGCAAGCTTATATTCAGCAATACAAAGGCAGCAATTATTATTGTTCTCATATTAGTAGTTTAAAGGTGAAATATATTCACAGGCAAGATAAACATTTGAAATTAATTTCTTTCCCTTCTCACCCCTGCCTCATCCGTTTTTTCACCGCTCAATCTTCGCCTGCCGGGCGGGCAAAGAAGAGCATGGTACGAACATGGTACGAATGAAAGACGAAGAAAACCCTTTTGAAAATTTTTGCCGCCAACAACTGAATTGGCTTATTTGGCAGTAACCAAAGAGAAAATTTACGGATTGAATTAAGGCTGTCCTGCAGGCAGCCCTTTTGATTTGTAAAAATGACTATAATTTTATTTTTCTGGCGATTGGTATAGCGACTGTTGCTTTCTTTTGTCTTTTAAGTGACAAATCAGAAATTGAAATGCTGAGCATTTATTGCTTGACTTGATTATCAAAAAATATGTAGTAATATTATTCTTTTAAGACTCCTTTTAAAGTATTAATGGAAAGCACCATTCCATAGGATTTAGAAATACTAAGGTATTACCTGAATTTATATGATACAAAAATTTATAAACCTTCTTTTCCTTTTGCTCTTCACATTCGTTGTTGCTAATGGCCAGGATTCAACTGCAACGAATAAACAGGATTCAACCGCAACCCCGAAAAAAAGAAGCAGTATTGCAGCCATTCCAATGTTTAATTACAACCGTACACAGGGAGTTATGCTGGGGGCAATGGTATCTAAATACTATAAAATAAATAATAAGGATACCATCTCTCCGTCTTCCAATACAGGCATCATGGGCATTTATACGCAGCAGAAAAGTTATGTATTAATAGCCTATTCAAAATTATATTTTGCAGAAGACCGCTGGCGCATAACGGCAGCAGCCGGCACTATGGATATAAACTTTCAGTTTTACTTCGAAGACCCCATTGCATCGGTTGGCAATTTTTATGACTATTCAACAAAAGCAAACTTTGCCGTGTTGCAGGTACAACGCAATATATTCAGGCGTATATATATTGGTCCTACAGGCACATTTAATAAATCAACTACTACATTTGGTTTTCCGGGTGTATCAGGCAAAGATTCGGTAAGCACAAGCAACCTGAACGACATAGGATATATTATCAGCAACGATACCCGCGACCACGTTCAATATCCTACACGTGGAATGTTCCTGACTTTCAAGAACCAGTTTTTCAGAAGCTGGGTTGGCAGCGATTATAAATTTGAAAAATACATACTCACCTATAATCAATTCTTTAAGCTTTCAAAAAAAGATGACAATCAATTGTTAGCTATTCGTGCCAACCTGAACATTGCCGACGGTAATGTGCCTTTTGAAGGGCAAACCGTTGTAGGTGGCGATGATATTCGCGGATATTCGCAAGGACAATACCGCGCTAACCAGGTATATACCTTACAGGGAGAGTACCGCTGGAATTTTTATAAACGCTGGGGCATGGTGGCCTTTGCGGGTGTAGCCAGCGCAGTTGCAAAATTTTCTGATATTCCTAATAATGATCTCCTGCCCGGCGTGGGTGCAGGCCTGCGTTTCAGAATGCTGCCTCACGAAAAAATAAATGTCGGCATTGATGGTGGTGTGGGTAAAGGAGACTACAGTATTACGTTTCGTATAGGCGAAGCTTTCGGGAGGTGACTCCATTTGAACGCAGCTTAGGTTTTTCACAAACCGCATTTTCATCTTATATTCAATGCGTAAATCAAATTAACTAACTCAAAATATTTTTTATGGATGTTGTTTTACGACCGGGGCAGGCAACCGATGCGAATGCTTGCGGAGTTATCTGTTACCTGGCATTTAAGGCTATTGCAGAAGAACACAATTTTCCATCCGATTTTCCCGTCCCGGAAGCTGCCATAGGATTTATGAATTATGTGTTATCAAACAACGCTGCTTATACTGTGATAGCCGAGTTAAAAGGAGAAATAGTGGGAAGCAACATGCTGTGGGAGCATGCTTCTATTGCCGGTGTAGGCCCAATAACGGTAGACCCGGCTTGCCAGAATTCTTCTGTTGGCAGAAAGCTGATGGAAAACGTTCTTCAACGCGTAGATGAACTTAAACTGGCGGGAGTACGGTTGGTACAGGCAGCCTATCATAACCGGTCTCTTTCACTTTATACAAAACTGGGGTTTATTGTACGTGAGCCTCTTTCTGTATTGCAGGGTACTGCACTTGATATCCGTTTTCCTGCTTATGAGGTTCGCCCGGCAACCGAAGCTGATCTCGACGCATGTAATCAATTGTGTTTCCAAATACACGGTCACCACCGAAGCGGTGAACTGCTGGCTGCGATTGGAGGAGGAACTGCATCTGTGGTAGAGCACAATGGAATGATTACCGGTTATACTACGCAGGTTGGTTTCTTTGGACATACGATAGCCCAAACAAATGAGGGATTGAAAGCACTGATTGGCACAGCTTCGGGCTTTTCAGGTGCCGGTTTTTTACTTCCATCCCGTAATACAGAAGTGCTGCGTTGGTGTTTGAATAATGGCTTGCGTATTGTGCAACCTATGACATTAATGAGTAAGGGTTTGTATAATGAGCCGGCCGGTACATTTTTGCCATCTGTACTTTATTGAGATTTTGCGCAAAGCTGTGAAGAAACAAACTTTTAAGCTTTACTTTCTTTCAACCTTATGCTTTGATGAATCTAATTTATGAAAGTTGAACATAAGAGATTCTGCTCTATGGCATTCTTACGATCTAAAATCTTCATAAAATTTAAACATCACTACACGTCACCGTCGCGAAAGTGGAATTCTAACATTCCAGAAAGGGAATTAATTGTGGTATAGTGTTTGAATTCTAATATCATGAAGAAGAAGTATATATTGTTCCTGATTTTACCCATTATTGCAGTGTTGCAATCTTATGTGGTTATTGCACAAAAGGATACGCCGCACGATTCAACTTATTATAAAACTTACCCTGGCTCTCTTACAGCGAGAGTGTATACAACAAAGAAATATGCAATGATCGGGTTTCCTTCTGCAACTGACCAAACAAGTTTAAAATACCTGGCTCATACAAAGTACGGCGTAGGTATAGGCGCTACTTACAATAACTTTACTGTAAATGTTGCATATGGCATAGGTTACCTGGATAATAAAAATAATAATGTCAGCAAAACCAAAGGATTAGATTTTCAACTCCATTTATTCCCCTATAAATGGGCGGCAGATGCTATTCTCACCTCTTATAAAGGTGCATATACTCCAGATAGTAACAATACCGATAACAGTCATGATGTTAAATTAGGTTTTATTGGCCTTTCTTTATACCGGGTTCCAAATGCAGATAAATTTTCTTACAGGGCAGCAATGGTTCAGAATGAATGGCAAAAAAAATCTGCAGGTTCTTTGTTATATGGTGCTAATATATATTATGGAAAACTAAAGAGCGATAGCAGTCTTGTGCTTAAGGATGATGTATCTCCGCAAGCCGGTATTAATAATATACATTTTATATCTGCAGGACCGGGTATTGGATATGCATATACATTAGTGGCTGCACAACATTTTTTCCTTACCGGTTCATTGGTGGGTAATCTTGATGTTACCTATACAACTGAACAAAGAAATGGCGTAAGTAATAATAAGACCAGTGTTGATCCCATCGCTATTTATAAAGCCGCTGCAGGTTATAACGGAGATTCATGGAGTGTTGCAGCAATACTTGGCGGCAACTCATTATTGTTTAAAGGCGATGCTACAAACAAGCCTTACTATATGTCAACAGGGCAATTCAAAATATTTGTTGCAAAAAAAATAATGCTGAGACATAAATCGTAAGATCCTCCTTTGCCAGATCGGTGTCGGGTATGGCGGGAACGTGGTTGTGGTTTATTCCTACCTTGTTTATAGTTTAATATTCAATCAACCAAACCAAACGTCTTTCCCGCGTAGGCGGGAATCTCCTGCCTTTGTTGGTGTTGTCACCAACAAAGATTCATTCACGATAATGTGATAAAAAATCAAAATCATCAATTCCCGTATAATAAAATTTAGCTGATGAATATTTGTATCCTTCCGGATATTTTGACAAATGCCATGGGTGTTTACAGGGATTATTATGTATGTAATTCAGCTTTTGAATGAATACTTTTTCGCTCCATAAATCAATGCTTAATGAATTGCGTTCCCATATCTGGTAAGTTCTGTCTTTTGCTTCTACCAAAAATTCGTTTAGCATTTTATTCTTTTCATCAATCATCTTAAACTTCATTTGATGTGCAGTGAATTTTAAAAAACGCTGTTGTATTTTATCCTGAATATAGCCATCCTGTATTTGCCAAATCATGTGCATATGATTTGGCATGATTACAAATGCATAAATAACTATGCTGCCTTCTTTGTGTAAAAATTGTAAACTGCTGATGATAATGTCTTTGAATGCATCATCTTTTAATAAATACTTCCACTCTAAAATGGTTGCAGTAACGAATTGCGGGTGATAGGTTGAATTGTACTTCATTTATGGAAGATACAAATTAGCACAAAGCCCGACTTACGGTGGGTCTGGAACTAATGAATTCTAATGACGACATTTCGTTGGTAAAATCCCTTGTTGGTGACAACACCAACAAGGGCGGAGGGCACTAAGACCCTAAGTTATTCACTACAATTTTTTGTGCCTTCGCCTCTTCGTGGTTCAAACGAATTATTCTTTAAAAGCATCCAGCGCTTCTGTTGGCTTGCCGCTGTTATCAAAAGCACCAAGCGAATAGCTTTTCCAGTTGTTATAACATTCAGGCTCCCAATAAAAAACACCTAAGCCTTTGTTATTAGCAACAGATCTTGTTTTGGCAATGATGTCAGCTAAGAAAGATTTGCAGGCGGCAGAATCCGTCCAACTCATTCCCACTTCACAGAGCATAACCGGTTTGTTGTAACGTGAAACCATATCATTCATGTTGGCTAAACAGTCCGCATCTTTGCTTTGCCAGTTGGTGGAGGAAGGATATAAAGACATACCAATAACATCCCATTTTGCATTGTTGCTTTTTAATCCATCAAATATGTAACGGAATAAGTTATTGTCATAGCCATTTGAAATATGCACAATAACTTTTGCTGTATCAAATACTGATTTCACTGCATCGTAACCGGCAGTAACCAGCGCAGCAAAATTTGCCATGTTGGTTGAAGCACGTCCATCGTCCCATAACATTCCATCATTGGTTTCATTGCCCACCTGTACCCATTCCGGGTAAATACCGTTTGATTTTAAAGTATCCATTACATGTTTTGTGTAAGCGGATAAAGTATCTTTCAGATCAGTAAAACTTAAAGAGCTCCATGCAGCAGGTTTATTTTGTTTCCCGGGATCTGCCCACCAATCGCTGTAATGAAAATCTATCATAATGCGCATACCGGCTGCCTTTGCGCGTTGGGCTTTTACAACAACATCGGCGGTATTGCACCATCCATCAACCGGGTTTACCCATGCACGCAAACGAATTGAGTTCATGCCTTCATCTTTCAACACCTGGTAACAATCTTTTTGAACTCCATTGCGATTATAAAATTTATAACCATTGCTTTCCATTTCTGTAAGCCAGCCTATATCTGCACCTTTTGCAAAATTTGGGTTTACTGTTGTGTCACCACCGCTATTACCCGGAGGAGCAGAAGTACTTTTACTGCAGCCGATAATACTTATAGTTAAAAGGTAAAAAAGCAGAAAATTTTTTTTCATACCCTGCTATTATAGTGATTGATTTTTTCTTTGTGATGATTCCCGGAAAACAGGAACAGGATTTAATACGATCTTTTTTTCAACTGTTATTTCATTTGTATTTTGAATCATTTGTAATAACAATTCAAATGATTCTTTACCCATTGTTACTGTTTGCTGGTCAATGGTAGATAATGTTGGCGTAATATGCTCACCAAACAATTCATTGGCAAAACCAAATACGCCAAACTCTCCGGGTATTTTTATATTGTTTGCTTTTAATTCTTTCATTACGCCGAGCGCTGTAAAATCTTCTGCTGCAAAAACCGCGTCAGGTTTTTGTTGCAGTGAGAGAAAATACCGCATTGCTGTTTTGCCTGATTCAATTGATACATTACCTTCATAAATAAATGAATGATTAAAAGGCAGGTTATAGTTTTTTAATGCTTCCTCGTAGCCGCGCTTTCTGTCGTAAAATATCTTTAAATGCAGCGGCCCTGAAACGTGGGCAACAGATGTATACCCGTTTTTAATTAAATGTTCTGTTGCAATATAAGCGCCTTTGTAATCATCAATTACAACAGAAGAAATACCGGCATTATCATCGGCACGATCAAAAAATACAATGGGGATTTTTTTCTTTTTTAATTCTTCATAATACGTATAGCTGACAGTATCTTTTGCCACTGAAACAAGAATACCATCAACCTGGGCAGCCAGGAAAGTTTCTATACCTTTTATTTCATGTGCATGCGTTTCGTTTGATTGATACAGCAGCACATTATATCCCTTATCGTTGGCGCATTTTTCTATGCCGTGAACAACCGAACCAAAAAAGTTTGTATCAGCACCGGGAATAATAACGCCGATGGTGTGCGTTTTTCCCGAGCGCAATGAAGATGCAATCCTGTTTCTTTTATAGTTAAGCCTATTGGCTACCTGAAGTACAGATTGCTTGGTAGAATGGCTTATGCCGGGATGATCCTGCAAAGCTCTTGATACAGTAGCCGCGGTAATATTCAATTCATTGGCTATGCTTAAAATAGTAGCAGGTTTCTGCATATTATGCAATCGTTTACTTTAAAAGCCTTCTTTTAAATGATGCAGCGCAAAAAAAAATATCATAACAAACATAAATCTTTTAGTGTAAAAAAAAATTTTGCAATTTTAAAAAAAGAAATAACCTTTATGTAAACGATTGCATAAGTTTTAATTTTTTTTTAAACCAATGCAACATTTGTTAAAAAAATTTTGTTTTAGAAGTGTAACAATTACACATTTGCGTTTTGCCAGGTGTTGATATAATAGACGATTGCATTTATAGACGATTGCATTTTATGATTGTGTGCCTTTTCCATTTTCATTTAAAAAAATTATAGGATAGCAGGAAGTTGTATACTGTTTTGCAGATATAAAACTGGTAGGCTTATAACCATCACTAAATAGTTTGAATATTTAATTAAATCAAATCAAAAGTACATTTATGAACTTTCGACGGCTGTTTTTGAGTGTTACACTCTTTTTAATTTTGGGTGCAACTGCTTTTGCGCAAAGAGTTGTTTCGGGTTTTGTTACTGATTCGGCGAGCAAAGCACCATTGCCAGCGGTAACAGTTACGGTAAAAGGTACAAAAACCGGGACACAAACAACAAGTGATGGAAGATTTTCCATTACTGCGCCCAATAATGCAACAACACTTATTATTTCATCTGTTGGTTATGGAAGTAAAGAAGTGGCTATCGGTTCTGAAAGCCTGAGCATTTCTTTAGCCCAATCCAATGGTTCTTTAAACGAAGTTGTAGTAATAGGTTATGGCACAAGCAGGAAAAGAGATCTTACCGGTTCCGTTGCAACGGTTACTCAAAAAGATTTTCAGAAGGGTGTAATTACAACACCTGAACAATTAATTGCAGGCAAGGTGCCCGGAGTTTCTGTTATTTCAAACAGCGGCCAGCCAGGTTCAGGAAGTACAATAAGAATACGCGGTGGCTCTTCCTTAAGTGCCAGCAATGATCCGCTGATAGTAATAGACGGCGTGCCTTTGGATAACGACCAGATATCAGGCGCCGGCAATAATTTAAGTTTTATTAATCCGAATGATGTTGAATCGTTCACTGTTTTGAAAGATGCATCAGCAGCAGCTATTTATGGTACACGTGCATCAAATGGCGTAATTATCATTACAACGAAAAAAGGAAAGACGGGTGCATTAAAGGTTGATTTTAGTTCTGTGAATTCTCTTTCTGAAGTTACAGACCATGTTGCTGTTTTAAATGCAAGCCAGTTTCGCGATGTAGTTAACCAATATGGAACGGATGAACAAAAAGCTGCGTTAGGAACTACGAATACTAACTGGCAGGATCTTATTTATCAAACTGCATTCGGAACTAATAATAATATTAGTGTAAGTGGTGGAGTAAAAGCGTTGCCTTATAGAATTTCGCTTGGCTATTCAAACCAGGATGGGGTTTTAAAAACAGACAATTTTCAAAAAACATCTTTAGCCTTTGTGCTTAACCCGGTTTTGTTTGACAATCATTTAAAAATTGATTTAAACTTAAAGGGCAGCGCAGAAGATACAAGGTTTGGCAACCAGGGTGCAATTGGTTCTGCCATAAGTTTTAATCCTACATTGGGCGTGTATTCCGGCGATAAAAGTTATAATGGGTATACTATAGCCGGCGTCAACACCCTTGGAAACCCGGTTGCAAATCCTGTTGCTTTATTAAATGATTATGAAGATAACAGCAGCGCACAAAGAAGTATTGGCAACTTACAATTGGATTATAAATTTCATTTTCTGCCTGACTTACATGCCAACCTTAACTTAGGGTATGATGTATCAAAAGCACATGGAACAAGAGTAGTTTCTGATAGTTCGGCCATAGATTATAAAAGAGGTGGCAGAAATGATTATTACAAGCAAACAAAATCAAATACACTGCTTGAGTTTTACTTAAACTATACAAAAGATATTACTTCTATAAAAAGCCATGTGGATGTGCTTGCGGGTTATTCTTATAATAATTACCTTACTACAAATTACAATTATGCTGATTTAAATGCACAAGGCGATACTATCACAAAACCGCAATATCCATTTGATAAACCTGAGCATACATTAATATCATTCTTTGGAAGAGCCAATTATTTTTATGCTGATAAATATTTATTAACTGCTACTATACGTCGTGATGGTTCTTCAAGGTTTGCACCGTCTAACCGCTGGGGATTATTTCCTTCCGTTGCTTTTGCATGGAGCGCAAGCAATGAAGATTTTTTAAAGAACAGCAACGTGGTTTCAAACCTTAAATTAAGATTAGGATATGGCGTTACAGGCCAGCAGGATGGCATTGGTAATTATGATTATTTATCTTATTATGCAAGCAGTGCCAGTACTGCATCATACCAGTTTGGAGATACATATTACCAGGGATTCAGACCAGGTGGATTTTATGCTAACAGGAAATGGGAGCAAACTGCTACTACAAATGTGGGTATAGATTATGGGTTTGCACATAACCGCATATCCGGTAGCATTGATTATTATTTAAAGAAAACAAGTAATTTGTTGAATAATATTCCGCAACCTGCAGGCACCAATTTTTCTGCATTTATTGTGGCGAATGTTGGAAATATGAAAAACGAAGGCGTGGAATTTAACGTGAATGTAGAGCCAATAAAAAGTAAAGACCTTACATGGGATGTAAATTTCAATTATACATATAATAAAAACACCATCACCAATCTTACTGTAATTCCTGATGATACTTCTTATATAGGTTTTCCAAAAACAAATATTGCAGGAAGCCAGGGTTTTGCTTTTATAAATTCAGTAGGTGGCAGCAAGAATACATTTTATTTATATCACCAGATATACGACCAGAATGGAAAACCTATTGAAGGTTTGTTTGAAGATGTAAACCGCGATGGAATTATAAATGAAGATGACAAGTACAAAGGCAAACATGCAGATCCGGATGTATTCTTAGGTTTCTCAACAAACCTTACTTACAAAAACTGGAGCTTCGGTTTTGTTTTAAGAGCAAGCTTCGATAATTATGTGTACAATAATATTTACAGTAATAATGGCAGGCTTAACCAGGTTATAGGCAGTGCAATACCGTTTAATGTTTCCACTAATTATTTAACTACACAGTTTGAAGGAACAACAGACCAGCAATTACTAAGCGATTATTATTTAGAGAATGCTTCTTTTTTAAAAATGGATAATTTGAATATTGGATATAACGTTGGAAAAATATTCAAAAACAAAGCAACCCTTGGTTTAAATGCCACTGTTCAGAATGTTTTTGTTATTACAAACTATTCAGGGCTTGATCCTGAAATTAGTAACGGTGTTGATAATAATTTATATCCAAGGCCAAGAATTTATGCGTTGGGCTTAAACCTTAATTTTTAAAAAATCGTAAATTAAGATACTAATATGAAAAATAATATTTTTAAACTATTGCTGGCTTCAGGTTTATTTGTAGCGATTATTTCAAGCTGTACAAAAAAGCTTGATCTGAAACCAACCAATGATATTACTGCAGACCAGGTGTACAGCACACCCGAAGGTTATAAAGAAGCGTTGGCTAAAATTTATCTTGCTATGGCCATGCCGGGCAATGTTGGCAATAATTCCGGTGGTGGCTGGGGCGGAAGCCCTGATATTCCACCAGAAATACTTTCAGATGAAGGCAACACGGATTTTTTAAGAGGCATGTGGTATCTGCAATGCTTAAGTACAGATGAAGCCGGATGGACATATCATGGTAATACAGATCCTTTAGGTATTCATCAAATGTCATGGTCATCAATCAATCAAACTGTTGCGGGTGCTTATTATCGGTCTTTTTTCCAGATTACTTTAATTAATGATTTTATAAGACAATCATCTGATGATAATTTAGCATCACGTGGAATTACCGGTGCTGATGCTGATAACATCCATCATTATGTTGCAGAAGCACGTTTTCTCAGAGCTTATCAATACTGGGTATTGATGGATCTGTTTGGCAACCCGCCTTTTGTTACAGAAAAAGATCCAATTGGCGTAGGCATACCCAAACAAATAAACAGGAGCGATCTCTTTAATTATATAGATTCAGAATTAATCGCCATTCAGCCTGGTCTCGTTTCACCTAAAGCAAATGAATATGGAAGGGTTGATGTGGCCGCAGACTGGGCTTTGCTTGCAAGAATATATTTAAATGCTGAGGTGTATACAGGCAAGCCAAGATATACCGATGCCATTACTTATTGTAAAAAAATAATTGATGCCGGTTATACTTTGCACCCTGACTATACGGAGCTGATGCTTGCAGATAATAACCTGAACACTGATGAATTTATTTTGACCATACCATACGATGGTACATACACGCAAACTTATGGTGGCACCACCTTGTTGGCGCATGCACCGGCAGGTGTACCGGGAAGCATTTCAGGCACTAACGGAACGTGGAATTGTGCAAGAATAACGCAGCAATTTGTGGGTTTATTTGCTCCCGGAGATCAACGCGGACAATTTTATACAAGCGGGCAAAATTTAATTATGACCAACCTGCTGGATGTATCAGCAGATGGTTATTCAACAAGCAAATTCAGAAATGTAACAAGAACCGGTGACCCTGCACCGCATGCAGATCCGCAAGGTAATTTTTCTGATATTGATTTTCCATTATTTAGATTAGGAGAAATTTATTTGATCTATGCAGAAGCCGTTTTAAGAAATGGCGATGGTGGAGATAAAGCAACTGCATTAGGCTATATCAATCAATTGCGTACCCGAGCCTACGGAAATAATTCAGGTAATATTACCAGCGATGATCTTACACTTAATTTTATTTTAGATGAAAGAGGAAGAGAATTGTTTTGGGAATGTTGCCGCAGAACAGACCTGATACGCTTTAATGAATTTACAACAGGTGCTTATCTATGGGCATGGAAAGGTGGAGTACAATCCGGTACTGCTGTAGATCCAAAGTACAATTTATTTCCAATTCCATCAACTGATCTAAGTTCAAATCCTAATTTAAAACAAAACCCAGGCTATTAATTTAAAAAAGAAATTACTATGAATAAATTAATTAAAAGTGCTGTTTTTTTCAGCTTATTATTTATACTTTTTTCCTGTAAAAAAAATATAAGTGAGGTGCAATATACAGGTGGTACGCCTCCGGTACTAACAACAATTGCAGGTGCTGATACTGCCAGTTATCTAAATGCTGACAAAACAATTTTAACGCTTAACTGGACAAATCCGAATTATCAATTTTCTACCGGAGTCAGTTCTCAAGATGTTACTTACAACATCATGATAGATACAGCTGGCTCTGATTTTTCCAAACCATATCAAATAGTTGTAAGCAAAAATCTAAGTTATTCATTTATATCTTCTCAGTTAAATGATATAATGTTGAACCAACTTAATCTTCAGGACAGCATGCAACACACGCTGGAATTTAAAATTAAATCGAGTTTGGTAAACGGTTCGGTACCACTCATTTCAAATTCAGTTCAATATAGTACAACTGCTTATTCCATCCCACCTAAGGTAACGC
>Ga0206942_1077_pt1 | contig 30878 bp, 24 predicted proteins | sample Alteio_BWOrgHeat_6_FD_153253 | JGI IMG/M metagenome (GOLD analysis project Ga0206942, IMG submission 153253) | Enriched cells from forest soil in Barre Woods Harvard Forest LTER site, Petersham, Massachusetts, United States -... | ecosystem: Environmental > Terrestrial > Soil > Temperate forest > O... | reverse complement strand
AGGGCCTGACTGTTCCAGAAATCCGGTCACGTTGAGGAGATGCCCGGAGAGGGCCAACGCTACGGCCGTCCCCAGCTTGACCATCCACCAATAAATGGATCCGAAGGTTCCTTCCCGGCGGTATCCGATCTCGAGCTCATCCTGGTCGCAGACGTCGGCGATCATGGCGGAAACGGTCGTGAAGAGTCCCCCGAGCCCGAAGGCGATCAAGGGAGCGGGAAGGAACAGCCAGTCAGGTGAACCCGGCCGGTAGCAGAACCATTTCAGGACATATCCGGCGATGGCGATGGAGGTCGAAATCATGAAAGCCTGTTTTTTGCCCAGCTTTGTCGCCAGCCAGGTGATCACGGAAATGGCGCCGAACGTGCAGGCCGACAGTGTCGTGCCGAAAAACCCCACATACCGGGCTCCGCTCACTTGATTGCCGCCGAATACATAAAAAATAATCACGTAGGATCCGAGTCCCGCAATCATCGTAAATCCATTAAACACACAGAATGTGGCGGCGGCCAGTTGGAGAAAGCGGCGGTTCCTCAGCGTGATGCCGAAGCCTTTAAGAAAGTCTTTTACGTGATGGAGCAGACCCTTCAGAAACTCTCCCGCCTGGGCTTGATCCTTTTCGTGCTGCGCCCGCGCAATGGCGTAAAAGGGTTCTTTGCAGAAGATTCCCGGCAGGATACCGATGATCGCTACGGTGATACCAACGAGGATGGCGAGCGCACGCGCCCCTTCCACATTGGTCCGGAAGAGACGCTTGTTTTCCATGAAAGCGTAGGACCACGACAGCAGAAGCCAGGGGATCTGGCCGATGAGATTGGCGTAACCCTGGATCCGGATCCGTTCGTAATAATCCGGCGTCATTTCGTATCCCAGCGCGATAAACGGCGTGGCATACAGTGTGAAGAAGACATAGAAAAGGGTGGTCCCGATGAGAAAAAACCAATAGTAGAACCGTTGACCGTGGCCGGAATGAAGCTGCCACATCAGGGCAAAGACAATGCCCGAGAGCAGGGCGCCCACCACAATATACGGTCGCCGCCGACCCCACGGGGACCGTGTGTGGTCGGACACATAGCCCATGACCAGGTCGAGAAACGCGCCGGACAGCAGAGAGCAGGCCATGATCGTTCCGACCACAGCCGGGTCCATCCCCAGGCCGAGATTGAGCACGATCGCCATGCTGCCGACCGCGCCGCTGAGTAAATTATTGGTGAACGCGCCGAGGCCGTAGACGAATTTCTGGAAGATGGGAATACGGTCCTGCACCGCCGCAGGGGATCCCATGGAATTTTTGATCAGGCGTGTACCTTGAGGTTGTTGAGGACTTCGCGGGCGAGCTGGAGGGCGTCGCGGCCATGCTTACCGGAGACCAGCGGGGTTTTTCCCTCCTGTACGCACTGAAGGAAGTGATCCAGCTCCATGGCCAGGGGATCTTTTTTAGCCAGTTTCGGACTGAGGATCTGAATATCGCGCAGGCTTTTGACGACTTGATTTTTCTTGCGGTAGACCTTGAGTTTTTGTCCCGCGTAATCGAGCGAGAGGTACGCGTCCTTCTGAAAGATGCGGATGCGCCTGTATTTTTCGAGCGACACGCGTGAGGCGGATAAATCGGCGATGCAGCCGTTCTTGAAGTGCAATCGCACTTTGGCGATATCCTCGTGATTGGACAGGACCTTGGCGCCGAAGGCCTCCACGCGGGTCACTTCTTCCCCTACCAGAAACAGCACGATGTCGAGATCGTGAATCATCAGGTCCATGACGACGCCGATGTCCGCGACCCGGGGATCGTAAGGGCCCAGCCGGTTCACCTCGATAAACTGGGGCGCGTGAATGTGGCGGGCGGCTTCGATGACGGCGGGGTTGAAGCGTTCGATGTGGCCGACCTGCAGCACGCGGTTGAACCGGTCCGCCAGAGCGATCAGGTCTTCGGCTTCCGCCAGGTTGACGGCCAGAGGTTTTTCAACCAGGCAGGCCACACCGGATTCCAGGAGGAGTTTGCCTATGGGGTGATGCGTCGGCGTGGGGGTTGCGATCACGGCCGCATCGATTTTACCGATAACGTCCTTCGCATTTTGGAAGGCCTCGGTGCGAAAGCGCCGCGCGGTCGCCTGCCCGCGCGGCCCATCGGTATCCACGATGCCCACGAGCTGCGCGCGGCGATTGCGCGAGAGATGCTTCGCATGGTACTGGCCCATGCGCCCGGCGCCAATCACCGCGATGCGCACCGGCGGCAGCGTCGGAGATTTGGATTCAGGCCTGAAGGCCCGTAAGAGCGAGGTCAGCGCCATTGGCTTCCTTGATCAGCGTTTCTTTGTCGAGCAGAAGCGTTTTTCCCGCTTCCATGGCCAGCGCCCGGATTCCAGCCTGGCGCATCGATTCGAGGGTGCGCAGACCGATGACGGGAATATCAAAGCGGAGATCCTGCCGCGGACGGGCGGCCTTGATGACGACGCAGCCGGGTCCGGCGACTTCTCCGGCCCGCCGGATGCAGGCGTCGGTTCCTTCCATGCCCTCCACGGCCACAACGGTTTTATCCTTCACGATCAGCGTCTGGCCGATGTCCTGTTCTGCAATGAGTCGGGCGAGCGGCCAGCCGAAAGCGATGTCGGCTTCTTCTTCTGCGCTGGGCTTCCGCTTCGTGAGCGGTCCTGGCGGACAAAGCCAGTCCTCCAGGTAGGTGGCTGAGGATAAAAATTGAATGCCTTCGCTTTCGAATTCCCGGGTCACGGCCGACAGCAGCGATTCAGCTTTTTTATTGACGGCCTTCGCCAGCAGCTTGGCGACCCGGAAATCCGGAACGATGTCGCGAAAGAGCTGCGTGTGTTTGACCTGGCCGGCCATGACTGCTCGCGTGACGCCGTTGTCCTTGAAAAAATCGATGGTTTTCCCCAGCTGGCCGAGCGAGAGCCAGGTAATCTGGTCGACGTGCCGGGCGAGATCCTGGGAGGCTTCTTCTTTGAGCGCGACGGCGACCACCTGCTCGCCCTGGCGCCGGGCCTGGTCCGCGAAGAGGATCGGAAAGGCGCCGTTGCCGGCAATCAGACCGATTTTTTTGTTATTCATCCTCGGATTGGGATTTTTTGGAGTCGGGCCGGCAGATGCCGCGGGGACTGGTCTGGAGAAATTGAATGAATTCTTTGACAGCGGGCGTTCGCTCTTCTTTGGCCAGCAGAGCCGCTTGTTCCTTTAAAGGGAGCGGGCTGTCAAAAACATCACGGTAGACTTTTTTTAAATCGGCGATGTCTTCCTGCGTATAACCCCGACGCCGCAGGCCAATCAAATTGAGCCCTGAAAGGCGGGCGCGGTCTCCCCAGGCTAATGTGAAAGGCGGGACGTCCAGGGGAACCATCGCCCCCCCGCCCAGCATGGCCAGCTTTCCGATACGGACGAACTGATGAACGGCGGAAATGCCTCCCAGAACGGCCCAGTCGCCAATCTCCACATGACCCGCCAGGGCCACACTGTTGGCCATGATGACTTCGTTGCCGATGATGCAGTCATGCGCGACGTGCGAGTAAGCCATGAAGAGACAGCGCGCGCCGATCTTCGTCACACCCGTGGCGGCGGTTCCGCGGTTTAATGTGACGCATTCCCGTACGACGCAGCCGGGTCCGAGAGCCAGACGGGTTTTTTCTCCCCGATATTTCAAATCCTGGGGCGCCGTGCCGACGAAAGCGCCGGCATGAATCTGGCAGGCTTCGCCGACATCGGCATATTCCACCACGGCATGGGGGCCTACGCGGACGCGCGCCTGCAGGACCACGTCTTCACCGATGACGGCGTAGGGACCGATTTCAACCTGGGGGCCAATCTGCGCGCTGGGATGAACGACGGCGGTCGAATGAATCAAGGTGTTCAAGGGGGTTTCCATGCGGGCGGTCATTGCGCCGAATCTTTGTCGACGATGGCAAAAGTGAAGGTGGCCTCGGTCGTGAGTTGACCATCTACAAACGCTTCGCCTTTGGCTTTGCCGAATCGGGCGCGCATCTGCAGGATTTCCACTTTCAGTTCCAGGCGGTCGCCGGGGACCACCGGCTTGCGGAATTTGATCTCCTCCATTCCCATGAAAAAGGCGAGCTTGTTTTTGGCCTCCGGCTTGGAGAGAAAAAGCGCGCAGGCGACCTGCGCCATGGATTCCACAATAAGAACGCCCGGCATGATCGCGTGCTCCGGGAAATGACCCTGAAAGAAGGGTTCGTTTCCTGAAACGCATTTGATGCCGACGGCGCTTTTGTCGGGTTCCGTGATCGTGACTTTGTCGATGAGGAGAAACGGAAATCGATGGGGAATGGCTTTTTTTAAGGCATCAAAATCAAGAACGGTCTGCGGCATAAGGAACCTCCGTAACAAATTTCTCCGCAAGGAGTTTGACGAAATTGATGTTGTGACCATGTCCGGGCCGGACCGCGGTGACATGGCCTTCCAGCCGCAGGCCCAGAAGGAAAAGGTCTCCAAGAAGATCCAGGGCTTTATGTCGGGCGAATTCGTCCGGGAAACGCAGCATTTTTTCTTTGTTGTGAATCCGGTCCAGTCCGATGACCACCGCGTTATCGAGCGAGCCGCCCTTGGCCAGCCCCTGTTTCTTTAAAGCTTCCACTTCATAGTCGAAGCAGAAGGTGCGCGCTGGAGCGATTTCCTTTCGGTAGAGATCGGGAATAATGGTGGCGGTGATTTCCTGCTGCTGCATCATTGGATGCTTGTACTGCAACAGGGTGGTGATTTGAAGTCCGTCTCCGGGTTCAAAGGTCACTTCAGTATCGCCGTTTTTATAAACCAGGCGTTCCTGGGGTTTCAGAACTTTCCGAGGCGTCTGCTGATCCACCAAACCCGCCTCTTTGAGCGTGTCAAAGAAGCCCTGGCTGGACCCGTCGGCGACCGGGGGTTCGTTGGCATTGAGCTCAATGATCAGGTTATCGAGGCCGAGGGCATAGACGGCGGAGAGCATATGTTCAATGGTGTGAACACGCATCGCCTCGTTGCCGACCGTGGTTCCCCGGATGACGCTCACGACGTGAGAGTAATGCGCCTGAATGGCTGGTCGGCCCGGAAGGTCCGTGCGCATCAGGGTGACGCCGTTGTTCGCCGGGGCGGGTTTGAAAATGGCTTTACAGAGATTGCCCGTATGGAGGCCGATGCCCTGGAAGTAAACTTCTTTCCCTATGGTGTGTTGATGGTCGCTGGCGGAGGTCATGATAAGAATTTCTTTTTCAATTGTTTAAGCGCATCGTACATTTCAGGTAATTTGCCGAAGATCGCCTGAAGCTTCATGGCTTCGCGATGCGGCCGCGCGGGGCTTCCAAAAAGAATTTCACCGGGGGCGACGTTATTCATGACACCCGACTGAGCGGCAATAATGGCGCCGTCGCCGACGGTGATGTGCCCGACAAGGCCAACCTGTCCCCCCATCGTCACGCGATGGCCGATCCGCGCGGAACCCGCGATACCGACCTGTCCAGTAATCAAACAATCCCGTCCAATTTGGACGTTGTGAGCAACATGAACCAGGTTGTCAATCTTGGTGCCGGCCCCAATACGCGTCTCCCCTGTCGTAGCGCGGTCAATCGCGACATTGGCGCCGATCTCAACATCTTCTTCTACGACCACCCTGCCAATCTGCGGAATCTTCTGGTGGCGTCCGTTCTGAGCCACAAATCCGTATCCGTCGGCTCCCAGGACGGCGCCCGAATGAATGATGACGCGCGCTCCCACGTCCGTGTCCTCTCGCAGGACTACGTGGGGATAAATCAGGGAACCTTCTCCGATCCGGCTGCGGGCGCCGATATAGACACCGGGATAAATCATCACCCCGGTTTCGATGGTGACTCCCGCTTCAATGACCGCCAGGGCTCCGATATGCGCGCCTGGTGCAATCTTAGCTGAAGGATCGATCACAGCCTTCGGATGAATTCCTTGAGGGTGCCGTTGCCGATCCTTGTAGAGAAGCCCCAGGACCTGGGCAAACGCCCATTGCGGATTGGCGACGCGAATCCAGGTTTTGCCTTCGGGCAGTTCGCCGCTGACGGTTTTCTCGGGGATTAAAACCGCGCCGGCTTTTGTTTTTTCGAGGGAGTCCACATATTTCATGTTGTGGAAAAAAGAAATGTCGCAACCCGTCGCTTCATCAAGTCCGGCGGCGCCTTCAATCACAAGGTTCTCATTGCCCTGCGCCTGGCCTTTGACCGCCTGGACGATGTCTCGGACGGAAACAGAACTCATTATTGTTCCCCGACCTGCAGACGGCTGATGAGCTTATCGCTCAAATCCACGGTGTCTTCACCATAAAGCACGTAAGCTTTGTCGAGCACCACCGTAATGCCTTCTTCCCGGGCCAGGTCTTCTAAAACGGCGTAAATCTTGGCCATGACGCCGTAGGTTTTTTGAGTCTGCAGCTGCTTCATGTCGTCCACGGCATTGCCTCGGAAGGTTTTAAAAGAATCTACCGCTTTTTTGAGCGCGCTTTGATTCTTGTCAACGCGTTTTTCTAAAGCCGACATCGCCGAAGGGGTCAAAAGGGCGGGGCCGGTCGCCGCCGCCAGCAAGTCCAGCTCGGAAGGCGCGGGCGGCGCCGTTCCCTGCATTCCAGGCATGGCCGTATTGGACGCGGGGATCGCGGTGTCATGCCCCGGAAGTCCGGCCAACGGATCGTCGGTGGGATAGGGTTCGACAACCGGTACGGTGGCGCTGCTGACCTTGATCGTCGACGTGCTGCTCGATGGAATCGTGGACGAACTGGTGACCGGGGGAGGCGGGGCCTTGATCGGCTCCGGAGCCGGTTCGGGAATGGCATTGGCCGGGACCATGACCAGCTGGCCGAGTCTGGCTTTGTTCAGTGCATCCTCATCGGCGGCAATCTGCTGACGCAGCGTATTGATATCCTGCTGACGGCGGCCCAGCTCGCGTTTTCGCTTTTCAATTTCACGAAGGAGGTCGCCTTCGGCGTACGATTTCTCGGGGTAGGTATCGAAAACACGCTGCAGATCGATATAGCCGATGCGAACCGGCGTCAGACTCTCCAGCGGAATTTCAATGGCGCGCAGACGCGAGTATCCCAGAACGCAGATTCCCGTCACGATCACCAGCAAGAAAAGGCGATTTTTGAAAGGCCTTAGCATCAGAAGAGGCTTCCTACATTGAAATAGAACTGCGAGTGAGCGTCTCCGGGGGCCGGATTTAAAGGAATGCCGAAATCCAATCGAAGCGGGAACACAGGAGTCTTGAATCGAATCCCAAAGCCAACCCCCTGCTTCAAGCCAAGAGGCGAACTATTCACCTGATAACTGACGCCATTAAAGCTGTTCCAGTCTCCGCCAATATCATAAAAAAATACGCCTTGGAGCAGCGTTTTACCGTGTTCATCGGGGGCAATCGGGAATTTGTATTCTACATTATAAATCGACATGATATTGCCGCCGGCATTGCCTGGAATTGAGGATGCCCCGACCTGGCCGATATCGTAGCCGCGGACAGTATCACTGCCTCCCACCCGGAATAATTCCCCTACGATCTCGGTATCATCCGAACCCCCATAGGTATGAACGTAGGCCCATTGGCCGTGAAAAGACAGGACAAATTTCCAGAAAGTCGGAATATGGATGCTTGCGTCCAGAACCGGTTTGTAATACTGGACCGTATTGGGTCCCAATCCACCTTCGGTCATGGCAACCGACATCCGGGTGCCGCGCTGGGGATCGAACTGATTGTCTCTGGCATCACGGACGAATTGTTCGGTGAGATTCGAAAGACGTTCCGAAATTTCGCTGACGGTTGGATCCAGCGACAGAACAGGTCCCAGGATGGCGGCCCGGGCCGCAGGGTCGGCCGCGTTGATGTTGTAGCTCAATCGATCCGTATAAGAGTAGGTGAACAACACGCTGTAAATATCCGAGAACCGGGGTCCTAAGGTCATGCTGAAGCCGCGGTCGCGGTTGTCATAGGCGTCTTTATCGGTGCCCAGCTGCAGCAGGCGGGTCACGCTGAAAAGATCGACGCCAAAGCTCATGGGTTTACCCAGAAGCCAGGGTTCCGTCCACCCCAGGTCCAGGCTGTTCAATCGTCCGCCGATCTGGGCCTGCAGGTTCAGGCGCTGGCCGCGGCCCAGGAAGTTGATATGCTGGACCTGGAAGGTTCCGATGAGTCCATCGACGGAAGAATATCCCGCTCCGGCGGATAGAATGCCGGGTTTGCCTTCCGTGACGGTGAAAATAACGTCCGCTTTGTTGGGAGAATTAGGCTGCTGGACGTCCACGTCGACGTTATCCAAGAAGCCCAGGTTGTAGAGCCGCTCAACGCTCTTGCGCGCCAGGACCGAGTTGAAGGGTTCTCCCTCTTTCAGTTTGATCTCACGGCGGATTACATAGTCCTTGGTATGAGTATTGCCTTCGATCCCGATATGGTCCACGTAAACGACTTCTCCCTCGCTGATTTGAAAGTCGATATCGACAATTCCTTTGACGAGATCCTGGTTGAAAGCGGGTTTAATCTGGACGCGGATATACCCCTGGGCGCCATAAATATCCTGAAGTTTGGAGATGGTCGCATCCAGCTTTTCCTGACTGAAAATTTCTCCTGCTTTAAATTGAATGCCCGGGATCAGTTTTTCCCGTCCGAAAATGGCATTTCCTGAAAAGGTCGCCTTGCCGAAATGGAACAACGGTCCTTCCTCAATGGGAACGGTGATCGTGATGTGCGTTTTGTCCGCGTCAAAGGTTTGTTTGACGTCGCCAATCTTAATGTTCTGATAGCCGTGGTTCTTATAGAACTTGATGATTTCTTCCAGATCCTTGGTGAGCTGATCCTGCTTGAATACTTTTTTGCGGCGCATTTTCATCAGCTTGATAATTTTCTTTGTTTTATAGGCCGTCACGCCCTGGAGGTCCACGTCCGTGATCAACACTTGCTTACCCTCGGTCACGAAGAACGTGATGGTGACGTGATTGGTCGGGTCGCTGGTCGTGTAGGGTTCCACCTGGGCGGCCGCAAATCCCTCGTCTTTATAAAGATTAAGAATTTTGTCAACGTCAAGGTTCAGTTTCAGCTTATCGAGAGGATCGTTTTCCTTCAGAGAAATGCCGTCACGGAGCTTTCCACTGGAGAGTTTCTTATTGCCTTTGAAATCGATTTTCTTGATCATCGGTTTCTCAATGACATGGAAGATGACGGCGACACCGCTGGCGATTTCCGTCACATCCAACGTGACATCATCAAAATTTCCCAGCGCGTAAATGGCCTGAACATCCTTCCGAAGCCGAGCCGGATCATACAGGTCGCCTTTGCGCGTCTTGACTTCGGCCAGAACCACGCGTTCGCGAACATTCTTATTTCCCTCCACGTGAATGCTGGTGATTTTCGCAAAACGGGAAATATGCTTTTCCTCTTCCGGGGCGGCCGTGGTCGTGGTTGAATCCGAAGCGCTGAAGGTGGAGGTCGAAAGACTCAGGGGGATGGCCAGACTCCCCAGCGCGGATGTCGCGGAGGACGTATTCACCTGCGGCGTTGAGGATGTTGAGGCGGTGCTGGAACTTGGGATCAGACTGGAGAGCAAATCGTCTCCCGCAGGGGATGCGCTGGGAGTTGTGGTTGAGTTCTGCGTCGTTGAAGTGGAGGAACTGCGTACAACGGCAGGCAGCGAAACCTGGGCTTTAACCCCGGAAATCGCAGCGAAAATGAGTCCTACAGCGATCCATAAAATCGGCTTTCTAAAAGGCAACACCGGCTCCAATAGTTTGATTGAAAAATCGCGTTATTATAACAAATTCCTTCCGACGGGCCCCTGTTCAGGGCTGGAGGGTTAAGCGAGGGTAAAAACTGAAAAGGTTCGGAATCGGTCCCGATCAGGGAGAGGGCGAGCTGGCCGGAGGGGGCACCGACTTAACTTTGGGCTTATTGGTATTTCCCCACCAGCCGAAGCGCCAGCGCGGTTCAATGGTCACCTTACGGTCCGGTGTAACGCTGGGGTCGCTGGAGGGAAGGTCGAAGGAACCCCGAAGGTAAACATTTCGAAACCATCGATAAGAAAGTTCGACGTCATTCACCAGATCCAGTTTGGTGGTGATCAAGTCCGGCGCGGTGGTCTGTTCGAAGCGCACACCGTAGCCCAGGGAAAGTCGGCCGGAAAGATTTTTTTCAAACGTATATTTCGTATTGGCCAGTAGATTAGCCGCCGTTTGCTGCTGTTGCTGCTGGGCTGCGGCGGAAGTGGGATCCGGGTTCGGGGCCTGTGACGGATCGGTGAAGTGAGAGACTCGGAAGTTGTCCACCAGCCCGGTTCTTTTCAGGAGATTGCGCGCCACGGGAGTGGCAAAACTCGTATCGAGCAGCCGGACCATCTGTTGTTGATAAAGCGAGTTGCGTTCCTGCGGCGTCAGGTTGTCCGTATCCAGCTGTGTGACGCGGGCGAGCAGTTTTTCCTGGCTCAGATTGGGATTCGATAAGGAGGCCAGGCGCGGTTTGATCTGATCGATGGGAGCATAATCGATCGTCAGCGTAATTGTGTCGTTAATGTCCAGCCGGTTGTTCGGGTCGGTCCCCGAAGCGCCATTGACGGTGTCGACCGCCTGGACGTTGGATTGCGCAATCCCACGTACATACGGGGTGTTGATGACGCCGTGGTCATCCTCCTGAGAGCGAAGATCAAAACGCGCCTGCTGAATATCAAATTCGATGCTCAGATAGCTTATTTTACCTTCATTGATGTCCATGCCGCCGTCAACCCGGAGGCGATCGCTCGGGCCTTTGAGATGCAGCATCCCGGTCAGATTGGCTTCGACGAGCTCGTTTTCAAACCAGGCGCCGTCGGCGAAATGCAGGTCCACATCCCAGTTGATCCGGCGGAACCAGTCCAATAGGGCTTGAGGCGGAGGGTTTTTTTGAGAAGGCGGGAAACTGAAGTGGCCGTTCGAGAAGCTTCCCTCTCCTTTGAAGGTGGGCGCCTCGGCGGGCCCGTTAAACACGACATGGCCTTTCACATCGCAGTGAGAAGCCGATGTCAAAAACCGGAATTTCTTGGCCAGAGGACTATCCGGAATGGCCAGTTCGGGCACCTGGACGTCCAATCCGCGGGCGGAGGTCACATCGGCACGAAGGTCATAGAAGCCAGGTTCAAAACCCGCAAAGGCAATATCGCCGGCAATTTGAAATTCTCCGCTGCCGGACTGTCCTTTAAATTCGTGAATCACCAGTTTATCCCCTTCAAAATTGGCCGCCATGTTGAAATGGGTCAAATGCTTGAAATAATGCGCACCCACCACGTCGCCATTAGACACCTTCAAAGAACCGTGGAGCACAGGCTGGCTGGCGGAGCCGGTGATCTGCAGAAGGCCATCCACGGAGCCTTTGGCCTGGCGCACTTCTTTTGAGAGCGATTGAAGTAATCCGAGATTGGAGTCCAGCAAGCGTACGGAAAAGTCGATTCCCTGATCAGAAGCCATTTTCTTATCTTTCGAGGCCAGCGGAAAAACGCCCGTGCCGGTGAGCGTGTATCGGCCGGGATCCTGCAGCCGCAGCTGTGTGAACGTGATCCGATAATCCTGCCACACAAAAGCCGCGGAGCCGCTGTGAAATCCAAGGCCCAGCGCGCGCCCATCCTGAAGCTGCACCGTTCCTTCGACATGCGGGTGGCTCAGATCTCCGGTGCCCCGCACGGACACATCCGCATCGCCTTCCAGCGGGTAGGAAAAACCGGCCAGGCTTCCGAGGGTTCCCATGTCCAGTCCATGACCATTGAGCCGGAAGTTCCACAGCGCCGGACCGATGTCGCCGGTCAGCTGCAATCCCTGCTGATCTCTTCCCGAGATAAAAAAATCCGTAAACTTCAGCTGCGGGGCATGGCGGAAATCCAACGTACCTGTGATCAGCGCTGGCTCATGCGGCGGCGGAGTGAAGTGCAGCATGCCGTTATAATAATCGGCCCAGACATGACCTTCTTCAAGCTCGTAATCGTTGATGAACAGCGAATGAGTATGCGCGTCCCCGTGGATGGCGAACCCTTGCGGCTTAATCTGCCAAGACCCGTTCAAATCCAGGCCCCCGAATAGCGTGAAGACGCCAAGATGCAGATTACGGATTTCCGTCCCCACCTGCAGACGCGCTTCTTTGTCGCCGGCAAATTCCACAAAGCTCCCCGGAGTCAACCGGATCTGTTCCTCCGTGGTTTTTGCGGAACCTTCAGACACCGTCAAGCGCATCCGATCCGGCGCATCGACGGGAGGAGCGAGGGTGACATCCAGCGTAAAATGTTCGAGTTGAAAGGGGTTTTCTCCACCGTAGCTGACGGGACCGCCGTCCACATGTCCGGTCAATGCGATTCGGTTCATCGGGCCATTCACGGTCAACGTGGCTTGAGACGTCCCCTTCAGCGGTTCCGGAAATTTCAGGCTCTCTCCTAAAGGACGCAGGTTGAAGTCCAACGCCTGGAGGCTTCCTTGAGCCGTGCCGTTTTTGAGATTCAGAGCGCCGTGAAAAGTCAGGGTGCCCCCCGCGACGGAGGAGGCCGTGACGGTGAGAGGTTCAAGGCCGTTTTTATCCATCTGTCCATGGAAGTCACTGGCAAAATGGAAAGCACGCCAGAGACCCTTGTGAATGTGCCCTGAAAAGTGCGCGGTCGGGTTATCGGGAGGGCCCTCCAGAGTGAACAGTCCGGAAAGAAGCCCTTCCACAGGCTCCTGCGAAGCCGGAAAGAACAGGCGGCGCAGGGTCTCCAGGGGGGCCTCCCTGGCTTCGAGGCTGGCCGACCATCCGGGGGAGTCTTTCTCAAACGAATAGTGACCGTGAGAATTCCAGCGCGTCCCCCAATGAAGATTGGACCAGGTCATGGAATCCGAATCCCAGGCGAATCGGCCCGATAGAGCTTCGGTATTTTCCTTGCGGATCCGAATCCCCGGAGTGGTGAGATCTAAAGCGCCTTTCCAATGGGAACCGGGCAGGAGTTCGCCTTTGAGGTCCAGCGGGGTTTCCCAGGGATTTTTTACGTCCGTTCCTTGAAGACGTCCTTTCCCCTCCACATGAATCACCGGAAGGCTTTGATCCCTCAGGGGAGCCGACCATAGTGCCTTTGTCTGCAGATGGGCAATCGCCGACGGAGACTGCAGGTCCAGAGTTTTCAAAATAAATTCCCCGGGTCTCAGAGTAAAATTCGCGTTCGCATGAGAGAATGCATATTTTTTTATAGACCCATGGTCCACGTCGATCATTCCGTCGCCGAGCAGATCTTTCTCATCCTTCAGGTGGCTCAGGAACACATGACCGGACAAGTCGCCGGACACCCAAGGGCTGCGGAGCAGGAGGGATGAAATCCAGTCGGCCCTGGCTTTGTTGAAGGAGAGCTGAAGCCGCCAGGGGCCGGGACAAGGAAGCGTCTGCATCCATTGTCCCTGGACGCCGGGGTTCAAGGAAAATTTCGGAACCGACACATGCGAGCGGTCCATTTCGAAGGCCGCCATGGCGTGGGGGACCGCTTCGGAACCGATCTGCAGGGTATCGCTGGTCAAAATTCCCTTTAATTTCGGATCCTGAAGTGTCCCTTCCATTTGACCATGGGCGTCTACGTTGCCATGAACCAGAGGAATCCAGCGCCTCAGAAAAGGAGCGTCCTCTGGAATTTTGAACGCGTGAATATCCACCGTGGCGGCGAGATCGTATCCGGGACGCTCCAGGGCGCCTTCTGCAGTTAAAAAAGCCCCTCCGGGTAAATGAATTTGCAGTTGATCCAGACTGATCTCGTCTTTGGCGAGCTCGCCTTCCAGCGTCAATCGGTAGGACGAGTGCTCGGATACCGCTTGTCCTGAAAAATGATGCGGACCGATTTCAAAGTCGCCCTGAATTCCTTCCGGAGGAGCATCCCCCCAGGCAAAATCGGAATCCCAGAAAGAGACCGTCGTTGTGAATGTTCCGGAAGATCGGCGTACGGCGCAGGAGAAATTCAGCAATCCGGCAGCCTCCAGAGATAGATTTTCCCCGGTCATCTGAACATTGCCGTCTTCGGGGCCGACGTAACCCTTGACGGAGATCCGGCCATCAAGGAATCTTAAAGCGCTATTCAGAAATTCCCACCGGCCAAGGTTTTTTTGCAGTTGAAGGTCGGCGTCCTCGAAAGCCCAGCGGCCAATCTGCCCCCGCGTAATTTTCGCGTTCACGGTGATGCGGCTGTTGGTGAGCGGGCCGAGAGCGGTCATCTCCAGCGATCCTTTACCCTGGAGCCAACCGGGTTTGCCCAGATAATCTCCGAGGAGGCCGAACTCCAGGTCTCGGCTCGATGCCCGCAGGTCGACTCGAGGTTCCTTACCCAAAAGCCACGCATTTCCGGTTAAGAGAACGCTTTGACGACCGACGGTCAACGTCAAGTCTCGCGTGCTGGTCCGCAGGCCTTCCTGTCGAAGAGATCCGGCCAGCGCTACGTCCGGCAATCCATGGCCCGCATTCATTTCCGCATGGTCGAACACGAGGGTTCCTTTTTCCAGATAGGACCAGGGAGGATCCCCCGGGGAGAGTCCGTGGCGCCCACCGAATTGAACGTCCAGAGAAAAATGGCCTTCAGGTTTCCAATCCGCGGGGATCAGGGATCGGTGGAACAGTTTTTCAGTGACCGACAAAAACCCGGGAATATCCCCCCCTCGAATAATGCCCTGGGCATTCCAGCGATGACCATAGGAAGAAAATTCAATTCGGGCCAGGTCGGCCTGCTCAAGCAAGCCCCGGATCGCCAGTTCCATGTGAGCCAGATGAGGGCCGCGGATTTTAAAATCGCCGTGTGCCTGATAGAGGGTCCAGCGTCCATGAGGCGCCTGAGGATCCAGAACCTGGAATGTGCCGTGGTCCCAGACGAGAGTAAAAAACAGGGGCGGCGACTTTTTCGACCGCCCGCCCGAGAAGCGCTGATGCAGTGCTTCCGAAGACATCAGGACCCAGGGGGATTCCAGCGAAACAAGACCGATGCTTTCAATGGGGTTACGATCGGCCAGGGCGCGGGGCAAATCGATAAAACTGATGGTGAGCGCAATATCCGAGGCCCGGAAAATCAAATGTCGCGGTTTTTCTAAGTCCCATGCCTGTACATCGGTGAGATGAATATGATGAGGGAAGGCCAAGGAAACAGCATCAATCTGAACCTGCGCATGCAGCGCATCCCCGATTCCCTTTTCCAGTCGCGTACGAATTTGAGGTTCCCAGGTGGTGACAAAGCTCTGCGCAAGCCAGAGCAGGACACCCACCGTACAAAAACAAACCATGATAAAGGTCGTCAGACGTTTCATGAATCAGTTGTAGTATAACACTCGAGAGACGTCGTTCGGCTGAACGACGTTCTGCCGAACGACGTTCAGCAAAACGTCGTTGGCACGGCAGGTTTAATGCTTGACGGGTTTGGGTGCGGGCTGCGTGCCGAAAGTCAGCTTCATCTCATCGGCATCAAAGTCCACATAGATCGTCGCGGGCGCGCTGAAGCGCTTGGCCAGAATCTCGCTCGCCAGAGTGTCTTCAATGAGGCGCTGAATCGTCCGCTGGAGCGGACGCGCTCCGTAATGTGGATCAAATCCCTTTTCAAGGAGATGTTCCTTAGCTTCATCGGTCAGTTGAAGGGTGTAGCCTTGAACCTGCAGCTTCGCTTTGACGCGCGTGAGCATCAGTTCGAGGATTTTCTTCATGTCTTCTTTTGTGAGCGCATGGAAGAAGATGACATCATCGATTCGGTTCAGGAATTCAGGATTAAAGGCCTTCTTCACCTCTTCCATCACCGTTTCCTTCATGGACTGATAGTCCCTCTTGGCATCTTCTTCCACGAGGAAGCCCAGAGATTTCCCTTTGGAAATCATCCGCGCTCCGACATTGGACGTCATGATGACGACCGTGTTCTTGAAATTCACTTTGTGACCGAGATTGTCGGTCAGCATCCCATCATCCAGAACCTGAAGCAGGATGTTGAAGACATCCGGATGGGCTTTTTCAATTTCATCGAGAAGAACGACCGAGTAGGGTTTTCGGCGTACGGCTTCAGTCAGCTGGCCGCCTTCTTCATAGCCCACGTATCCCGGAGGCGCTCCGATCAGCCGGGAAACCGAAAACTTTTCCATGTATTCCGACATATCAATGCGAACCAAAGAATCTTCTTCGCCGAAAAGGACTTCTGAAACCGCACGCGCCAGCTCTGTTTTTCCAACGCCCGTCGGGCCAAGAAAGATAAAAGAGCCAATGGGCTTCTTGGGATCTTTAAGACCCGTTCGCGATCGGCGGATGGCCTGAGACAGCGACTTGATCGCTTCTTCCTGCCCCACGACGCGCTTATGCAGTTCGTCCTCAAGATGGATCAGTTTTTCGGACTCTTTTTCCGTCAAACGATGAACGGGAATACCGGTCCATTTCGAAACGATCGAGGCGATTTCCTCTCCTGTGACGACCGGCTGGGTCGTTTCTCGCTTTTCCTTCCATTTCTTTTTGGAATCGTCGAGACCTTTGCGCAGCTCCTTTTCCTTATCGCGTAAGCGGGCCGCTTTTTCGTATTCCTGGGACGAGATGGCCGTGTCTTTATCTTTGGACACCTGAGAGATTTCGGTTTCCTTGTCCTTCAAGTTTTGCGGCAGCACCGTGGTCTGCAGCCGCGCGCGGCTGCCCGCTTCGTCGATCAGGTCGATCGCTTTGTCCGGGAGATAGCGGTCGGAAATGTAGCGATCGGCAAGTTCGGCGGCGGCGGCCAGGGCATCGTCGGCAAATTTGACCTTATGGTGAAGTTCGTATTTCTCGCGCAGTCCGGCCAGAATTTTGACGGTATCCTCGACAGACGGAGGGTCCACGGTGATCGGTTGGAAGCGGCGTTCCAGAGCGGCATCATGTTCAATGTACTTTCGGTATTCATCAAAAGTGGTCGCGCCGATGCACTGCAGCTCGCCGCGCGCCAGAGCCGGCTTTAAAATATTGGACGCATCGATGGCACCCTCGGCGGCTCCGGCGCCGATAACGGTGTGGAGCTCATCGATGAAGAGAATAATGGAGTTCTTCGCCCGCCGGATCTCTTCAATAATATTCTTCAAGCGCTGCTCAAATTCACCGCGATACTTCGTGCCGGCCACCACCGCGGCCAGATCGAGTGTCATCACGCGCTTATTCATTAAAATTTCGGGAATATCCGCACTGGAAATCTTCTGCGCCAGGCCTTCTACAATCGCCGTTTTACCCACGCCAGGGTCGCCGATAAGCACCGGGTTGTTCTTCGTGCGGCGGGATAGAATTTGAATCAGACGCTCAATCTCGTCCGCACGCCCAATGACCGGATCCAGCTTGTTGTCTTTGGCCATTTGAGTGAGATCGCGGCCAAATTCATCCAGGGTCGGAGTTTTCGATTTGGCGCCCGAAGATCGCGCCGGGGTGGCGGGAGCTGGACCGGGCTGTCCTTCGCCCAGCAGACTGATCACTTCCTCACGAACGATGTCCAATCGGACGCCAAGATTCTCCAGCACTTGGGCGGCGACGCCTTCTTCTTCGCGGATGAGGCCCAGCAGAAGATGTTCCGTGCCCACATGGCTGTGACCCATGTTCTGGGCTTCTTCCACGGCCAGCTCCAAAACTTTTTTCGCCCGAGGCGTGAACGGAATTTCCCCCAGGAGCATGACGTTATCGCCCGTGCCGACGATTTTTTCGATTTCTGCACGCACGCGGCGGAGATCGACTCCGAGATTGGCCAGCACCTGAGCGGCGACGCCTTCCCCGAGGGCGATCAACCCCAAAAGAATATGCTCGGTACCCACATAGTCATGATTGAGGCGCTTGGCCTCTTCCTGGGCAATCAGGATGACGCGTTGAGCTCGTTCAGTAAAGCGGTTAGACATTGAAATACCTCATGGCTGAGTTCGATGGATTCCTGTACGAACCTGAGATGAATATAGCATAGCAATATACTTTCACTTTTTCACTCTTGCGCTTTTCGTGGGCCGATGCGTGAGTTCGCGTTCAAGATCCCGAATTTTATCGCGCAAAGTGGCCGCGAGTTCATAGGCCTCGCGTTTGACCGCTTCGCGAAGCTCCAATTTAAATCGAGCCAGTTCCTGCAGCGGCCACGTCGTCACGTTGAACCCTCGTAGATGGGAACTCCCGAAAGCCGGGTGAGTTCCCTGAATTCTTTCATCAGCTTCAGCGTCATCTTGCCGGGTTTCCCGTCTCCCACCATGCGTCCATCCACCGTGGTGACCGGGACCACTTCCGCCGCGGTGCCGGTCAGGAAAACCTCATCTCCTACATAGACGTGATACGGTGTAAAGACTTCTTCCTTCACTAATAGTTTAAGCTTGTTTCGCGCAATGTCCATGACTATATTTCGCGTAATACCTTCCAAAGCCCCGGCCCAGGTCGGGGGGGTCACGAGCGTGTTCTCCTTTACGACGAAAATGTTGTCCCCAGTGCACTCCGCCACGTAGCCCTCCCGATTGAGCATAATGGCTTCTGGAGCGTTCTGTCGGCTCGCTTCGGCTTTGGCCAGGACATTATTAAGGTAGTTGAGCGATTTGATCGAAGGACTCAAGGCTTCTGAAATATTGCGTTTCACGGATGACGTGATGACTGAAAGGCCCTTATCGTAAAACTCCTGCGGATATAAAGCGATTTTGTCAGTAATGATAAAGACGGTGGCCTTTTCGCATTTTTGAGGGTCCAGTCCCAGGTCTCCCTCTCCGCGTGTGACAACCAGGCGGATATAGGCGTCTCGCAGCTTGTTCGCGCGCAGCGTGGCGATGACGGCTTCTTCCAGAGCCTTTTTGCTCATGGGTACTTCAAGCATGATGGCGCGGGCGGAATTAAAGAGACGGTCCAGATGCTCAGGCAGTTTGAAAACTCGACCGTTATAGGCCCGGATCCCTTCGAAGACTCCGTCGCCATAAAGCAAGCCATGGTCAAAGACGGAAACCACAGCCTTTTCTTTATCCACCAATTGACCGTTCAAATAGACTTTCATAACTTGTCGTCCCCGAGGGCCCCTGTCGGGGACCCATCATGTCGTGTCGTCATCGCTGCGGTTTCTGTATTGTCGTGATCCCCGAATTCTCTATCGGGTATCCATCATGCCATTAACGTTCCGTTCCGAGATTTTTGAGTTTCGAATATAGCCGATTCATAGGTTCGCGATGTCATTTATGTTTGCTCATCCGAGACACCAGGTTTTGCGACAGGAGACTCAACATTGGATTCCGGTTCTAACATAATTACTGCAGTGTCGCCTCGTTTTAAGGCTCTAAACGTTTCCTTGCTGCCAGTTATTACTGTAGACAACGTTCCTGTTTTATAGCCCGAATGATCTACAACAAAGCTTATTGCAGGCCCCCAGCTCGAATGAATCCCAGTGTCGAGATTTCCGATCATGTGCAAGGCGCGTGATAATAGGTTCGAATAGAAGCTCCTGGGTGGAAACATCACCACTCCTTCCAAATCCGTGATCTTCAACTCTTGATGATCGGCCGACTCGAGGGAATAGTAGCGCCAATATTGTCCGACCGTGGCATTGCTTAAAGGTCGGCTCGATAAGTCGATGACCTTAATACGACAAGATTCAAGCGTGACCGTTTTAAAGGGCACTAGAACCGCAACCAGAACAATACCTTGCCAGACCCACCTACGCATTTGCGTTTAGACAGAGGATCGAGTGGCACATAAGGTTCTGCCTCTCGTCGGCATTTGTCCTTCGTATACTTCCTGAGTCATCTGGTATTGGTATTCCAGCGACTGGTGTTGCCACAAAGATGTTATCCAAGGCACGGCCATCCATGTTGATGGTTCCCCTACTACAGACTCGGGGATGACGGCTCTAAAATTCTGCATACAGGTCCTTCCACTTCGGATTCTGTTGCTCAATCATCCGTATTTTCCACGCCCGTTCCCACTTCTTGAGAACCTTCTCCCGCGCGATGGCGGATACCATTGTCTCATGAACTTCATACCATACCAATCGATGAATGCCATGTTGGCGGGTGAAGCCTTCGACCAAATCGTTCTCATGCTGCCAAACACGCTTCTTTAGATCGGATGTCACTCCAATATACAGCGTTCCATTCGGACGGCTGGCCAGCATGTAAACACACGGCTGCTTTTCCATTTAACGGCGCGATGGATCCCCGACTACGACCTCGGGGATGACGGAATAGGTGAAGACGACTCAATCCGGCCGTCGCGCAGGCGGATCCATCGGTCCGCTCGTTCCGCAATGTCTTCTTGATGGGTGACGATCACCGCGGCGGCGTTGCGCCGGCGGGACTCCTCCCACAGCAGGCGCAGGACTTCCTCTCCCGTTTCCTTATCCAGATTGCCTGTCGGTTCGTCCGCCAGAATCAGAGCGGGTTCATTCACCAGGGCGCGGGCCAATGCGACACGTTGTTGTTCGCCGCCGGATAGCGTCATCGGCTTCTTATACAGGTGATTCCGCATGCCGATGGTATCCAGGAGCATCGCTGCCTGCGCGGCGGCATCGCGCTCTCTCACGCCATGAATGCGCTGCGGCAGCATGACATTCTCCAAAACAGTCAGTTCAGGGAGCAAGTGGTGGAATTGAAAAAGGAATCCAATATATTCATTGCGCAGGCGCGCCCGGCTTTTCGGCGAAAGCGCCTGAACGGGTTCGCCTTGAATTTTCAGCGTTCCCGAAGAAGGCTCCTCCATCAGACCGAGAAGATGAAGAAGGGTGGATTTGCCCGCTCCCGAGGGCCCCAGTACCGCCAGGATTTCCCCTTCGCGAAGATCCAGATCGATGCCGTGCAGGATTTCCACTTCTCGTTCGCCCTGCGGAAATCTCTTCACAATCGCTTCCGCGGAAAGGACTGAGCCCCCTTTCCCTTCTCGATTATCCATATCGTATCGCCTGAACAGGGTCCATTTGCCGGGCTTTAGCTGCTGGGTAAAGGATGGAGGCCAGGACTAACAAGAACGCGCATCCGGCCACACTTTCAATGGTATGGGCGGAGAGGCTGATGGGTAAACGGTCCACGTAATAAACATCCGCGGGCAGCTTAATGATTGGGAAATGCTTCAAAAACGAGCTGATCCCAACGCCCAGAATAAGTCCCAGCCCCACGCCGCTCCCCCCCAGCATCAGGCCATTCATAAGGAAGATCGTACCAATCTGGCGCGGAGACGCGCCAATGGCCTGCAGAATCCCAATTTCACGGGCCTTCTCAATGGTCAGCAGAAGCAGGTTGGAAATGATTGTGAAGCTCGAAACCAGGATAATCAGCGTCAAAATAATAAACATGACTGTACGTTCAAGCTTCATCGCTGAGAAAAGAGGCCGGTTTAAATCCTGCCAGGATCGTGTCCAGAGCTGCGGTCCTACCATTTTCTGGATCTCATTGGACACCTGTGCGGAATTGTCCACATCATCCACTCGAACGCCATAGCCCGTGATGCTCTTGCCAAAACCGAGAAGATCCTCGGCCGCCGCCAGATTCAGATAAGCCAGATTGTCGTCATATTCGTACATGCCGGATTTGAAAACGCCGACCACCTTGTAGGTTTTCATGCGTGGAATCTGTGACCAGTTGGTCATTTCCTGCTGAGGCGCAATCAACGTCATTTTTTCGCCGATATGCGCGCCCACGTTCATCGCCAGTTCCTGGCCGAGGACGATGCCATGATCGTCCAGGTCTTGCCATCGACCATCGGTCAGAATATTGGAAAGCTGCGTCACGTATTTTTCGGTTCCCGGCTCAATGCCGCGAAGCATAATGCCGGTCACTTTAGTGTCCGACTGCAGGAGAGCCTGGGCATTGATGAACGGTGAAGCACCGGTAACATGCCGGATATGGGCCAGCTGATTCAAGGTCGTGGGATCATTGGGGATCTGCATGCCGAAGGGATGAATGACCACGATATGCGGTTGGGTGCCGAGGATTTTATCCTGAATATCCGTGCGGAATCCGTCCATGACCGCCAGCGTGACCAGGAGCGCGGCGACCCCGATGGCCGTTCCCCCGATGGCGATTATCGTGGTCACGAGGCGAAAAACGCCGAACCGCTGACCTGCGAGGAAACGTTTGGCGAGAAAGAATTCGAAGCGCATTATCCTTCCGGCTTCAGGAGAGGAAACAAAATCACTTCTCGCATCGACGTCTGACCGAGCAGGAGCATCGTCAAACGGTCGACCCCGATGCCGAGGCCTCCGGCCGGCGGCATGCCGTGCTCGAGAGCGGTTAAAAACGATTCATCGGCCATCTCGGCTTCTTCATCCCCGGTCTTCTTAAGCGCCGCCTGCTTTTCCATCCGCTGGCGCTGGTCGATGGGGTCATTGAGCTCCGAATAGGCATTGGCAACTTCGCTCCCGGCGATGAAAAGTTCAAAACGTTCCACCAGCCCCGGCTCACTGCGGTGTTTCTTGGCCAAAGGCGAAATTTCGACGGGATAATCCAGCACAAACGTGGGCTGCCAGAGGTGCGGGAGAACTTTGAGATCAAAGATACGGTCGAACACTTTATGGTCCGCCGTCTTTTCATCCGCGGAAACATGCAATTCTTTCGCGACTTCCCGCAGGCGCCCGGTCTGCCAGGCTCCAATCACATCCGTCCCGGCATGTTTTTGAAACAATTCCTTCATCGTCGCGCGGGCAAAAGGAGGTTTCACGGACAACGGTTTTTCATGAATCGTCAGCTGATCGGATCCGCTGCAGGCCATTGCGGCGTTCAAAATCAGTTTTTCGGTCAGATCCATCATGTCATGGTAATCGGCATAGGCTTGGTAGGCCTCCAGCAGCGTAAACTCCGGATTGTGCATCGTATCGACGCCTTCATTGCGGAAGACGCGCCCGATTTCAAAGACGCGCTCGATGCCGCCGACGAGCAGCCGCTTCAGATGCAGCTCGAGTGCGATGCGCAGGAAGAATTCATGCTGCAACGCATTGTGGAAGGTTTTAAACGGCCGGGCGGCGGCGCCGCCGGCCTGCGTCTGCAGGAGGGGCGTTTCGACCTCCAAAAATCCGGCCTGATGGAGCGTATCCCGAAGCGAACGAATGAGTTGGCTGCGCTGAATGAAAAGTTTTTGAATGTCGGGATTGGTCGCCAGGTCCATTTCCCGTTCCCGGTAGCGCGTTTCTACATCTTTGAGGCCGTGAAATTTCTCGGGCAAAGGCCGGAGGGATTTGGCCAGCAGGGTCAGCGCCGTAACCCGAAGCGTAAGCTCGTTTGTCCGGGTGCGGAACATGGTGCCTTCCACCCCGACAAAATCCCCCATGTCCAGATCCTTCTGAAAAAGTTTGTAGGCCGGCTCCCCCATGACATCCTTTTTCACATAAATTTGAAGCCGGTCGGGGCCGTCCGCGATATGTCCGAAGCAGCTTTTCCCCATATCCCGAACGGTCAGCAGTCGCCCGGCGGTGCGAACGACTTTTTCGGAATGCGACTCGCCCGTGAGCGATTCAAATTCTTGAAGGATCTCTTTGGCCGAATGGGTCCGTTCAAAGCGGTAAGGATAGGCGTTAATGCCGCTGTCGGTAATGCGTTTCAGCGCTTCGCGCCGCTGAGCGATAATCGATTCCAGAGGTACGGCAGGCTGCACGGGTGGCGAAGCCGCCGGACCGTCCGGCTTCGGGGGGTTGGAGGCCATCTTATTTGGGTTTGCTGAGAACTTCTTGGATCTTTTCGCGCAGGTGTTTAGGGTCGAAGGGTTTTTCCATGTAGAAGGCGACGTTGGACGCCATCTCAAAGACATCGCGCATCTGGCCCTTGGCGGTCAGGATGATCACCGGAATCCGGCGGGTCCCGTCGTTTTCTGTCAACCGGGCGTTGACGGTATAGCCGTCCATCTCCGGCATCATGATGTCGAGAATAATAAGGTCCGGATGCTCCGCATAGGCGCGTTCCAGAGCCTCGCGGCCATTGAAAGCCTCGAGCACCTGATGCCCGTCCCGTTCCAGGAGGAACTTGACGAGCTCAACCACATCTTTCTCATCATCAACCACTAATACACGTGCCATAAAATCGAGGTTATCTTATCAGTCGATAACAGGGGTGTCAAACCTGCGGGTTGATCTCCTGCGGCTACTCTTTCATTTCGTTCTTGTAGAATTCGGCGGCGGCTTCAACGGCGCGGCTCAGCGGCATTTCTTTGAAGGGCGTCGTGCGCCATCGTCGTTCGTCGGATCGGTAGAGCACGGTCCAGTAACCGAGGCCTTCATCGACAAACCGCAGGCAGGAGACCCAATAGGTTTTTCCCGTGTCTTCTTTAGCGGGCCGCCAGGCATGAATTTCCGAGCCCATTTTTTCGATCCGCATATTCGTCAGCGCGGGGAACCGTTTGAACCGGGCTGAAAAATCTTTCCAGGTCGCATCCCCCTCGCCGCGGGTACGGCCCCAGACCATCCGGCGAACGGTTTTCGATTGATCGGCGCGCCAGTCACCCATTACGCTTTCGCCTTTCGGGTGGCTTCATATTCCAGATAGCTGTCGATAAACGCATCAATTTCTCCGTCCATCACTTTGTCCACCTGGCTGTATTCAAAGCCGGTGCGGTGATCTTTTACGAGCTGATAGGGCATGAACACGTAGGAGCGGATCTGGTTGCCCCAGGCGATATCCCCCTTTTCGTCATAACGTTTTTCGATGGCCATGCGCTTTTTGTCCTGCTCCAGTTCATAAAGCCGGATTTTCAGCATCTGCATGGCCTTTTCGCGGTTCTTAATTTGAGAGCGCTGATTCTGGCACGCCACCACCAACCCGGTAGGAAGATGCGTCAGCCGCACGGCGCTGTCTGTTTTGTTAATGTGCTGTCCGCCGGCACCATGGGAACGGTAGGTATCAATGCGTAAGTCTTTGTCCTGAATATCAATCTGGATCTCCTCGTTAATGTCCGGAAGGACGTCGCAGGAAGCGAAACTGGTATGGCGCCGTTTGTTTGCGTCAAAAGGTGAGATACGCACCAGGCGATGCACACCGGCCTCGCCCTTGAGAAATCCGTAGGCAAAGGGCCCGCGAACGAAGAAGGTAATCGACTTGATGCCCGCTTCCTCACCCATCATGATGTCCGTGATTTCGATCGAGAACCCTTTCCGCTCGGCGTACCGCTCGTACATGCGGGTGATCATTTCCGCCCAATCGCAGGCTTCTGTTCCCCCCGCTCCGGCATGGATGGTCATCATGGCATCATCGTGATCGTTGGGGTCGGCGAATTTGGCTTCCTGCTCGACTTTCTTGAGAGAGGCATCCAGTGCTTTCATGCTGCTCTGCAGGTCCGCTAGAATGGATTGATCGGATTCTTCCGCGAGTCCTGTGAGTTCCTGCAGATCATTCAGGGAGCGTTCCATTCCGGCGAAACGGGTCAGTTCTTCTTTGAGCCGGGTCATTTCTTTGGAGGAGGCCTGGGCGTTTTGCGGGTTGTCCCAGAAACCGGATTCGGAGGCCAGAGCTTCTAGTTCGTGAAGACGGGCTGTCTTTCGAGCCAGGTCAAAGATACCCCCTGACCTTACTAAGGCGCTCAGAGAGCTGTGTGAGTTGGGATTGAAGTTCTTGCTTCACGGAAGTGAGTATATCAAAACCGCTTTGAACCTATTCGAGGACTTGAACCGGGATTAAAGATCCTTGGAGTTTGGCGGCAAGCACTTGATCGGCCGTATAAAGCGGCGCGCCAAGCGATTGGGCAAGTGCCGCATAGAGGCCGTCGTAGACGGAGATGCGGCGTTGAAGGGCGAGGAGAAAGGCGCTTGTCAGCAGCGGTTGAGTCAAACTCCAGTTTAACGTCAGACCAAAATTCGGCGTTTGGCCGATAATCGGGGCATTCGGCGGAATAAGGCCTCGATAGAGTTTTTTCCATACGATGTTGTGCAGTTCCACAAGTAGAAATTCGGGAGCATGAAGAAGAGTACCGTTCTTATGCCACCGGTCTCGAAGCGTGAGAGCAGCCTGGGTCCCCTCTTCGTCAATGATCCATTTAATAGCAACGCTGGCATCAATAACGGCCGAGGTTTCTTCAGCGCTCATCGCGCATTTCGCGAATCATGGAGGTCGAATCAGGCTGCGTGCCATAGCGCTTCTTCATTTCTTCCCGGACTTGATCTACCTTTGTCCAGTCAGGTTGATGGAGAGGCGCGATAAAAAATGGCGAATAAGCGCCAGCCTGCAGAGCCGACTCCAGAAGCCATGCCGCCTCCTGCTGAATGGATCGCTTGTCCTGCTTTGCCCGCTCCGCTAACTTTTTATAAGCTTCCTCTGAAAAGCTTCGTATTTGAATTGATGGCATTTTGCATCTCCTTTGCATCAATTTTACTCTAATAAAGATGCAATTTCAACCCAATTTTATGCTATGCAGAATATAATGCAGATCCAGGCGAATACGTCCCCAAAACGTGTATAGAAAGTACGGGTGCGACGAAGATAGATTTGGCCGGTAACGATCTCCGGCTGGAAAATGGGTGAGGCGGCCGTCACGTGGCCCAGGGGGTCAATGATGGCGGAGATGCCGGTATTGTCCGCGCGCACCAGCCAACGGTCGTTTTCAATGGCGCGGAAAACGTTGGGGGCGAAATGCTGGTAAGGGGCGGCCGTTTTCATATACCAGCCGTCGTTGGTCAGGTTGGCAATCAATTCAGCTCCTTGAGCAACCGATTTCCGCACTAGGGCCGGGAAGATGGCTTCGTAACAGATATTGATGCCTACTTCAGCTGGACCCACGGTCAGCACAGTAGACTCTTGCCCCGCGGTAAATCCCCCCAGTTCATTGAGCACGTGAATCCAGCGGCCTAAGGTATCCCCGAAGGGAACGATCTCGCCGAAGGGGACCAGATGATGTTTCGAATATTGTCCTAATAGTCGTCCTGAAGGATCAATCGAAAATGCTGAATTATAAGCATCTTTACCATTCATAAATGGTGTACCAATGATGTGGTAGCAACCGGAATTTCTGATTACCTGAGCCAGCCATGTGGTTAGAGCCCTGTCTTGAAGGAGGTATCCCGGAACTGAGGTTTCCGGCCATACAATTATCTGGGGATTTTGCACCTTTGCCCGGGCGACCAGGACTTCGTAGGTGAGCTCGATCTCCTGCACATAGGCTTGATCCCATTTCTTGTACTGATCAATGCTGCCCTGGAGCAACGCAACAGTGATGGGCTGTCCGGACTCTGAAGTGTGGGTCAGCCGATAATGACCGTAGCCCCAGGACAGAGCGACCAGGAGTAGAGGTAGGGAGAGGTTTCGTGGTTTATTCCTTGCCCACCCAACCAGGGACAGACTTGTCACTACAAGAAGAAACGACACTCCATAAACACCCGTCAGGGATGCTATCTGAACCATTGGTAGGCTATGAATCTGACTGTCGCCCAGAAGCGTCCAGGGAAAACCTGTGAAGAGGTAAGTTCTTAAATATTCCAGGGCGACCCAGGCGGCGGCGCCGGCCAATGTCGTCACCCCGGCGGAAGCCGGGGTCCAGCGCCTCACAACCGACTGGATTCCGGCTTTCGCCGGAATGACGGAGAGAAACCATGCCCAAGCTCCCCAGAAAAACCCCAGATAAGCGGCTAATGCTAGAAGAGCGGCGGTAGCCAGTAGGAGCGACTGATGCGCGGCTTGGAACGTCACAATCAGCCAGGAGAGAATACCGGCATAGGCGGTTGTTCCCGAAAGCCAACCCCATAAAAACGGGTGTTCAGGCTGCAATTCAACAACTAAATAAGCTAACGGAGCGAGGGCAATCCAGGCGAGAATGCTGAGGTTAAATTGGGGGAAGCAAAGAAGGGTTAGGGCGGAGGAGGCGAAGCATAGGAAGATCTCCATCTTCGCTCGAGGGCGTTACTGCCCGTGGCACTTCTTGTATTTCTTTCCGCTGCCGCAGTAGCAGGGGTCGTTCCGGCCGATTTTAGCCGGCACGCTCATGGGAGTCAGGGGTTCTGTTTTGTTGCCGCCATTAGCCGGCTCCGGGCGGCTGAGAATATTTCGCGGCATCGGTTTTTCCGAGGGTAACGGTAGCGATTCACTTGGCTGCGCGGCGGCCGGACCCGCAAACTCGGGTTTTTCCGCACGCGCGCGGGCAAAAACGGAACGAGGAGCTAAAGGTGACGGCTGGTCCTGCGCCGGCGGCGCCATGTGGACTTTAAAGATATATTCAAGCGTCTGCTCGCGGATCCGGTTCATCATGGCGGTGAAAAGATTGAACGCCTCATGCTGGAACTCAATCAAAGGATCTTTCTGAGCGTAGGCCCGGAGGCTGATGCCCTTTTTCAACTGATCCAGATCGTAAAGATGCTCTTTCCAGGCCACATCCATCATCTGGAGAAGGATCATGCGCTGAAGCTGCTGAAAGAGAGAGGCTCCGAGTTCTTCTTCACGTTTCTTGAGCGCCGTGGTCATGACCTCTCGGGCTTTTTCCTCAATCTCGGTCTGGGAAAGTTTGGCCCAATCACTGGCCTCAAGCTCTCCGGCGCTGCCGAAGGTATGCGTCATCCAGCCGTGAAAAGCCGCTATGTCCCAGGTTTCCGGGATGGCTTTGGGCGGAATCCAGTTGGTCAGTTTTTCATCGAGGCTTTCTTCCAGCATCCCTGCAATTGTCTGGGTGACATCCCGGCCATCGAGCATCTGATTCCGCAGCGAATAGATCATCTCGCGCTGCTTGTTCATGACGTTGTCGTATTCGAGCAGCTGTTTGCGGATGTCGAAGTTCATGGCCTCGACTTTTTTCTGAGCGTTTTCGATGGCGCGGGTCAGGAAAGGATGCTGAATATCTTCCCCCTCCTTCATGCCCAGCTTGCCCATCATGCCGGATAGACGGTCGGTGCCGAAAAGCCGCATGAGTTCATCATCCAGAGCCAGATAAAACCGGGAAGATCCCGGATCACCCTGGCGGCCGGTACGGCCTCGAAGCTGGTTATCGACACGGCGCGATTCGTGGCGTTCCGTCCCGAGAATATGCAGGCCGCTCAGGTCCTTGACGACTTTGGCCTGCTCCGGGTCGGGCGGATTGCCGCCAAGCACGATGTCGGTTCCGCGACCCGCCATGTTGGTGGCAATGGTCACGGTCCCTTTGGCGCCGGCCTGAGCGATAATCTGCGCTTCCTGTTCATGAAATTTTGCATTCAGCACTTTGTGAGGAATCCCTTTTTGAAGCAGCATCTTATCGAGCTTTTCCGATTTTTCAATGGAACGGGTGCCTACGAGCACCGGCCGGCCCTGCTTCCAGAGCTGCTCAATTTCATTGACGATCGCATTATTCTTTTCGCGTTCCGTGCGGTAGATCACGTCGGCTTCATCTCTTCGAACGTTGGGGCGGTTGGTGGGAATTTCGACCACGTCGAGTTTGTAAATCTCCCAGAATTCCGACGCTTCGGTCATGGCGGTTCCGGTCATGCCGGCGAGCTTTTCGTAGAGGCGGAAGAAATTTTGAAACGTGATCGTGGCGAGCGTCTGGTTTTCCTCGGCGACACGGATATTTTCCTTGGCTTCCACCGCCTGGTGCAGGCCTTCCGACCAGCGGCGGCCCGGCATCAGGCGGCCGGTAAATTCATCCACGATGATGACTTCTCCGTCCTTGACGACGTAGTCGACATCCCGCTGGTATAAGTTGTGAGCGCGCAGCGCCTGGTTGATATGGTGAACCCACTCGCCCTGCACGTCATCGTAAAGACTTTCAATGCCGAGGAGCTTTTCGCAGGCGGCAATTCCCTGGTCGGTCAGCGTGACGTTGTGCGCTTTCTCATCCAGGGTAAAGTCGAAGCCCTTCCCCAGATCTTCGCCTGAGTATTTGGATTCGATTTCTTCTTTTTCCGTAATGGTGCGGCCCTTGAGGTGAGGGACCAGGCGATTCACGATCACGTATTTTTCCGTGGATTCTTCCGCCGGGCCGGAGATGATCAGCGGGGTTCGAGCCTCATCGATCAGAATCGAGTCAACTTCGTCCACGATCGCAAAGGGCAACCGGCGGAAAATACTGTCGCGTTCAATGGGTTCCGGAAGATAGCGCAGTACGCGATCCTCTTTGCGGACGACCATATTGTCGCGCAGATAATCGAAACCGATTTCGTTATTGGTGACATAGGTGATGTCGCAGGCGTAAGCGGCGCGATGATCGTCCGGCGGCAGGTCATGCTGAACGTAGCCCACGGTCATGCCCAGGAACTCAAAGATAGGTCCCATCCATTGGCGGTCGCGCTTGGCGAGATAGTCGTTGACCGTCACCACATGCACGCCGCGGCCGGTGAGCGCATTCAGGTATTCCGGCAGGGTTCCCACCAGGGTCTTTCCTTCCCCGGTTTTCATCTCCGCGATCTTGCCTTGATGTAGAACGATGCCTCCGACCATCTGCACATCGAAATGGCGCAGTTTCGTCGTTCGTTTGGAGGCTTCCCGGACCACGGCGAACGCCTCGGGTAAAAGATCATCCAGCGTTTCGCCTTCTTTGAGCCTCCGGCGGAATTCATTGGTTTTCTCGCGCAGATCGGCGTCGGAAAGCGCCGCTAGAGCAGGTTCAAAGGCGTTGATCTGTTCGACGATCGGCCGCACGCGCTTGAGCGTCCGCTCGTTTTGAGACCCGAAAATTTTCTGTAGAAATGTGAAGTTCATGCTTGAATTACGCTATTTTAACACAACCTCGCACGATGGGACTCCTTGAGCAGCATGGATTTTTTGCGTTGGATGCCGCCCCGGCCGGAGTAGCCGGTCATAGCGCCATTGGCGCCGATGACGCGGTGGCAGGGAATGGTCGGCGCAAACGGGTTGGCGGCGAGAGCCTGCCCCACCGCCCTGGCCGCGCCGGGATGCCCGATGGCTTTGGCCACCCAGCCGTATGTCCGTGTTTCCCCCTTCTGAATTTTTGCGCAGGCTTTCCAAACTTTCTGGTAAAACTCCGGGTACGATTTCATTTTTTGAATAACCGGCTGCGGGATGGCCATCGCTGATTCCTCCGTTTACGCTTTATTGGTCCTGGCTGTAGTCGGTAAGCTTAATTTC
>Ga0206942_1058_pt2 | contig 30895 bp, 23 predicted proteins | sample Alteio_BWOrgHeat_6_FD_153253 | JGI IMG/M metagenome (GOLD analysis project Ga0206942, IMG submission 153253) | Enriched cells from forest soil in Barre Woods Harvard Forest LTER site, Petersham, Massachusetts, United States -... | ecosystem: Environmental > Terrestrial > Soil > Temperate forest > O... | reverse complement strand
ACCTTTGGCATGGATCGCACGGAAGTCCGTTCCAGTCTGGCCGATTCGCACCTGGGGCACGTGTTTGACGATGGCCCGGGGCCGACCCATTTGCGCTTTTGCATCAACTCGGCGTCGTTACGGTTTATTCCCGTTGATAAGATGGAAGCAGCAGGTTTTGGCAAATACCTCGACCCATTCATCAAAGCGGGACTCTACAAGCCGAAGGCTGGTCAATGATTGCAAAGTTATGACCGGACCGTAGTCGATTTGGTCCTATGCCGTGTGATAAAATCTTTGAGCCTCTCAAAATAAAGATAAATCACCGGCGTTATGTAAAGGGTTAGCGATTGCGATACTACCAGGCCGCCCACGACTGCCAATCCCAATGGACGCCTCGCCTCGCCACCCGCGCCAATGCCGCCATGGTTGTCATCATGATGGGGCGGAATCGCAGGATACAACCTTCATGGATGGCATCCTGTGCTTTCTTGCCGTGTTCACGTTGCGCCACGATGGCAAAATCGATCATCATGATGGCATTCTTCTTCACGATGCCCACCAGCATGATCAGTCCCACCATTCCATACATATTCAATTCCATATGGAATAGCATCAACGTGAGCAAAGCCCCAAGCACCGCCGACGGCAGTCCGGACAAGATGGTGATGGGATGGATGAAATCTTCATACAAGATTCCCAGGATGATGTAGATGACCAGAATCGCCGCGATGAGAAGGAAGATCATGCCCTGGAACGAAGATTGAAACACCTGCGCGGTGCCCTGATAACTGCCAGTGATCGTTGCCGGCATGTGCAAGTCGCTTTCCACCCGGTCAAGCCGCGCTTCGGCTGTACCCAGCGAAACACCTGGCGCCAGGTTGAACGAGATGGTCACGGACGGCAATTGCCCTACGTGCGAAATGCTGGTAGGCCCAATGCTGCGGCTGATATTGGCCACTGCGCTCAAAGGCACCAGATTCGGCGTGCCGTTGGTGTTATTTATCGAACTTGCGATATAGAGCCGGGAGAGAGCATCGGGATCGAGTTGGTATTGCGGCTCAACCTCAAAAACGACCCAGTATTCGGCGATATCGGTATAGATGGTGGAAGCCTGTTCTTCACCGAAAGCATCATAAAGAGCGCTTTCCACCTGTTGCGGCGTGACACCCAAAGCGGCGGCTTTGTCGCGATTGATATCCACGTTGACCTGGGGGCTTTTGATTTGCAGATCGCTGGTGACGTCCTGGAAGCCGGGTTCCTTCGCAAGCTTGTCCATCAGCATCGGCGCCCATTGGAACAATTGATTCACATCCGTGTCCTGCAAACTGTATTGGTAAAGTGATTTGCTGATCTGGCCGCCGATCGGAATGACCGGAGGAATTTGCAAATAGATATTCATGCCCGGCAGTTGTGAAAGTTTTGCGCGCAATTCCTGCATGACCTGAGATGCGTTTAATTTGCGGTGGTCCTTCAACCGCATGAACATTCGGCCCTGGTTAAGTGTTTGGGATGAGCCACTGGCACCGATGGCGGACATGAATCCAGCAACATTCGGGTCCGCGGCTACGATTTTGGCGGCAGCCAGTTGGTGCTGGGTCATGGCATCAAACGAAATATCCTGCGCCGCCTCGGTTGTTGCCCGTAATTGCCCGGTGTCTTCATCCGGGAAAAATCCTTTTGGAATGAAATAAAGGAGAACAACTGTAACAAGAAGGACAACGACAGAGATCATCAGTGTGGCAAAGGGATGGCGCAGAGTGGTCTGCAAAGTGCGGTCGTAGCCATTGCGCACCCGGTCAAAAAACCGCTCAAATACGTTATACAGGTTGCCGTGTTTCTTTTCTTTTTCGGAATGTACAAACCGGCTGCACATCATCGGGGTCAGAGTCAGCGAGACAAATCCCGACGCCAGCACGGCCACGACGATGGTCACCGCAAACTCATGCAACAACCGGCCAACCAATCCACCCATGAATAAGACAGGGATGAACACTGCCGTCAGTGATAGCGTCATGGAAATGATGGTGAACCCGATCTCGCGCGAACCGTTGAACGCCGCTTCCATCGGCGGTTCGCCGTTCTCCATATGGCGTACGATGTTTTCGAGCATGACGATGGCATCGTCCACCACAAACCCCACGCAGAGGGTCAATGCCATCAAGGACAAATTATCCAGGCTATAACCGAGCAATGCCATTACCGCGAAGGTGCCGATGATGGACATGGGCAGCGCCAGGCTGGGGATAATGGTGGCGGAGATGTTACGCAAGAAAAGGAAGATGACCATGATGACCAGGCAGATGGCGATAAATAGCGTGTGTTCGACATCGGCAACGGAAGCACGGATGGATTGCGACCGATCAAACAGGATGTCCAGATGCACCGCTGCGGGGACTTCCAACCGGAATCGCGGCAGCATTTTTTTGATGTTGTCCACCACTTCCACTGTGTTCGCGCCCGGTTGTCGAAAAATGGCCAGGATGATCGCGCGCGTGCTGTTGGTTCCAACGTTGTACCATGCGGCGACTTTGTTGTTTTGGACACTGTCCATGACATTGCCCAATTCATTCAATCGTATCGGGTTTCCGTTGCGATAAGCCACGATCATGGGACGAAAGCCCGCCGCATTTTCAAGCTGGCCGTTCGCCTGCACGGTGTATGCCTGGCTTTTCCCGTAAAGCGTGCCCAGAGGCTGGTCCACGTTGCGCTGTTGCACGGCCTGGGCCACCTGATCCACACCAAGCCCGTAAGCCGCAAGCTTGTTGGGATCCACCTGGATACGCACGGCGTATTGCTGGGAACCAAAAACGCCGACTTGCGCCACGCCGTTGATCATCGAAATCTCCTCAGACAACAAATTTTCCGCGTAATCATCCACCTTTGAGAGCGGCATGGTCGGCGACGACATGGCGATAAACAGGATGGGCGCATCCGCGGGATTGACCTTTTGGTAACTGGGCGGCGAAGGCATTTCCGGCGGCAATTGTTTGGCCGCGCGCGCGATGGCGGCATTCACGTCCTCGGCCGCGGCGTCGATACTCCTATCGAGCGAAAACTGGATCGTGATCTGCGCCGTGCCTTGCGCGCTGATGGATGACATCGAATCCACGCCGGGGATGATGGAGAATTGTTTTTCCAGCGGAGTGGCGACAGCCGAGGCCATCGTCTCGGGGCTGGCGCCAGGCAGGCCGGCTGAGACGCTGATCGTCGGATAATCAACGCTCGGCAAATCGCTGACCGGCAGTTGGCGAAAACCGATGATCCCAAAAAGCAAAATGCCCGCCATGACCAGGGTGGTCATCACCGGACGGCGGATAAATAGCTCGGGAGCACTCATTCAGATCAAAAAATTATGGAGTCGAATTGGTTGAAGAAACATTTGGCTGGGCAGAATTGGTGCTGCCGGTGTTGGGAGATTTGATATTCACCGGAGTTCCCGGCGCCAGGCGCAGTTGCCCGTCGGTCACGACAGTTTCCCCGGCCTGCAAACCTGATTTTATTTCGGTCACATCACCATAAGCGACACCGATGGTGACTGGCCGTTGTTCTGCGGTTTGGTCGGCTTTCACGACATATACAAATTCTCCATTTTGTCCGGTCTGCACGGCCTGGTTCGGCACCACCACAGCGTTAGTCAGCTCGGAAAGAGTCAGGTTGACGGTGACGAATTGACCGGGCCAGAGGGAGGCATCTGATTTATCCGGTTCAATTTGCTTCAAAAAGCTTCCGTCATTCTGATTCGCATCGGTACTTTCATTCTGATTCGTGTTGATTCCTTCATTCTGAATCATAGTGGTTCCTTCATCCTGATTCGGAAAAGTACCTCGAAGCAGGATGGTACCGGTGGTTGTATCCACTGCGTTATCGATAAAGGTAAGCTGGCCTTGGGGAGGGCGACCCGTCATATTCTCATATTGAGCGGTAACTTTCAGCGAGTGACTGGCCATTTCCTGCTTAACCTGGGGCAGGAATTGTTCGGGAATGGCGAATTGAACGTAGATGGGATGGATCTGGTTGATGGTCACCAGGGTATCATCCGGAGCTTTGACAACGTTGCCCACGTAGGATTGCAGGCCGCCGGCGATACCGTCAACCGGGGCGGTGATATGGCAAAATTCGACGTTGAGCATGGCGTTGGTGATAGCGGCGCCATCTGCAGCCACAGTGCCGTTGGCGGAATCGAGGCCTGCTTTGTCCGTATCGATCTGTTCCTGGGAAACGATTTTGGATTCGAGCAATTTAAGGTCGCGGGCGTAATTGGCCTTTTGATATTCCAACTGGCCGGCGTCGCGCTCCAGGTTGGCCTGGGCCTGTTCGAGGGCCGCTTCCGAAGGACGCGGATCGATCAGGAAAAGAGGATCGCCTTTTTTGACCTCCTGTCCTTCCTTGAAATAGATTTTGCTGATGGTGCCCTGGATCTGGGAATGGACTGTCACTGTGGAATAGGCCATCACATGTCCGACCGGTGAAGGCTGGATCTGCACGGGCAGGTTTGTGGCGAAGGCGGTGGCCACGACGACAGGCGCGCCGGCGGACGGCGGCGTTTTCTTTTTCGAGCAACCGCTCATGCAGAGGGCGGCTGAAAGCGCCAGGAAAATTGCTGGAATGAAAATGGTTTTTTTCATGACGAGGAGGCGACCACATTGATTTTGGCACGATTGCCGTGCGCCGGGCGCAGCACGGATGCAATCTTCTTCAAGAATTCGCCGCGTTCCTTCTGAAAAACAGGGTCATGCAGCGCCCGTCCGGTGATGAGGCGCGTCAATTGGGGAAAAGCCGCCGGGAACATCGTCAGCGAGCGCATGGTGAGCATGATCTGGCGCGGATCCAGGTCGCTCGAGAGCAGCCCGCGATCCTGCCGCTGCCGGATGCGTTTCAGTCCCCGGGCCACGGTCTCGACGCGTTCTTTTTCGTCGATGATCTTGCCATTATGCTGGAGGCCTTCCCATTCGAGCATCCGGACCCAATCGAGGTCCTTGCACGCGGCTTCAAACCAGAAGGCCAGGGTTTCCGCAGGATCGCCGGAAAGGTTTTCGGCCCAGGCCTGGCGCTGGGAAACTTTTCTGCGGAGAACGGCTTTGAACAAACCTTCCTTGTCACCGAAGTAATGGTAGAGCATCCGCTTGTTGATGGACGCGCGCCGGGCGATAACATCCACGCGGGCGCCGGCAAAACCCTTGGCGGAGAACTCCTTGAGCGCGGCAACCAGGATGCGCTCGCGGGTGCGCACCGGGTTGCGCGCAGGCGCGCTTTCATTTCCAGCCGGCTTTGCCATCGCAATAAGTAACCAGAGAGTTACTTATTTCGCAAGCGGTTTTTTAACCGGGAAGATCCGCCACGAAACAATGCGAAATGACACGAAATTATTGACGCAAATCGACGTGAAGCGATTTCTTCAAATGTTCTGGCGGTGGGCGGGTTTGGCTTCCCGCATCATCTTATCGGCGGCTTCCTGGGAGAGGCCGTGAGAGATGGAGAGGCCAAAGCTTTTCTTCAAGTACTCCTCCATCGGCACCCATTGGCCTTCATGTTTGACCTGGCCGGTCCACGCGCAGATGGTAACGATATGGCGAAGATGCTCAAGGCGCAGCACGATGGCGATGACGGCGATCAGGGAGAGGGCGGTGACGGCCACAAAGATGAGGGAGATGGTCTGGTCAAAGAGAAAATGCGCTTCGGCCTGTTGTTGCCGCATGGCGAGCAGGTCGGTTTCGCCTTCACGCATCTTGAACAGGATGGTGCGCGCCTGGTTCATGGTATCGCGTCCCTGGTCGGTGAGGGCGACGGCATTTTGACTGGAAGGATCTTTTTTATAGGCATCGGCCACGGGGGTGAAACCGAGCCGCTTGTTGATGAGGTCCTGAAGGTCGAGGAGATCCGTCTCCTCGGTCTGACTGCCCTGGACCAGGGTTCTCAGCTGGTGGACGTCTTCGTTGACGGCGGCAACGGCGGTATCGTAGAGCGAAAAATAATCCTCCCGGCCGGTCAAGAGATAACCACGCTGGCCGGTTTCAGCATCGCCGATATGGGACTGCGTTTCATCGAGGATATCGAGAGCTTTATAAGAATGGGTGACAGCGGCGAAAGCCGCATTAACCTGGCCGTTGGCAATATGCGCCACCCAGATCGTTGCCACGAGGGCAAAAATCGGCAACACCAAACCCATCCAGAACGCCGTTTTCCGGAATTTTCCAAAACCTATCATAACGGTTGAATTCAAACTTCCGGCCTGTGCAAGCGCCAGTCGCCATTCTGCTCGAAGGCATGGGCAATGCGCAAGAGCGTTTCTTCGCCAAACGGTTTGCCAAGCAGTTGAAGGCCAATGGGCAATGTCGGGTTTTTGGTGAAGCCGCATGGGATGCTAATGCCGCAAATGCCCGCCAGGTTGCAGGAGATCGTGAAAATGTCGGAGAGATACATCTGCAATGGGTCATCGGATTTTTCTCCGATCTTGAACGCAGCAGTCGGAGTCGTGGGCGTGATGATGGCATCCACGGTCTCGAACGCTTTGAGAAAATCGTTGCGGATCAAGGTGCGAACGCGTTGGGCGCGCAGATAATAGGCGTCGTAATAACCACTGCTCAGCACGTAGGTGCCCAGAATGATGCGGCGCTTTACCTCAGCGCCGAAGCCCGCGCCACGCGTTTTGCCGTAAAGCTCGAGCAGATCGTGCCCGTCCACCCGCGCGCCGTAGCGGATGCCGTCGAAACGCGCGAGGTTGGCGGAAGCCTCGGCGGTGGCGATGATATAATAAGTGGCCACGGCATAATCGGTGTGCGGGAGGGAAATCTCCACGATCTCCGCGCCGAGGCTGGAGAATTTTTTCACAGCGGCATCGACCGCCGCTTTCACTTCGGAGTCCAAGCCGCCAATCATGTATTCCTTCGGTAATCCGAGTTTCAGGCCGCGTACTGATCCATTCAAACCGGCGACATAGTTCGGAACCGGCTGTGGGATGCTGGTGGAATCGCGCAAATCGTGCCCGCTGATGACACCCAGAATGGTCGCGGCATCAGAAACAGTTTTTGTGAATGGACCAACCTGGTCGAGAGAGGAGGCGAATGCCACCAGGCCGTAACGTGAGACGCGTCCGTAGGTCGGTTTGAGACCCACGACACCGCAGAGGGCGGCGGGTTGGCGAATGGAACCGCCGGTATCAGTGCCAAGCGAGGCGATGCATTCATCCGCCGCGACAGCCGCAGCCGAGCCGCCGGATGAACCGCCGGGAATGCGGGTCGTGTCCCACGGATTGCGCGTGACGCCGAAGGCGGAATTTTCAGTAGAGCTGCCCATGGCAAATTCATCCATGTTGCAACGACCAAAAACAATGGCGCCGGCAGATTTCAATTTTTCAATGACGGTGGCATCGTACGGCGAAGTGAATTTGCCGAGAATCTTTGAGGCGCAGTTGAGCGGCTGGTCTTTGACGGCGAGGACATCTTTGATGGCGATGGGAACACCAAGGAGCGGCTTTTGCACATGGGCGACGCCGCTGGAGAGTTGTTTGTCCGCGGCATCCGCCTGGGTCAACGCATCCTGGTTGTCACAACTGATGAACGCGTGGATTTTGCCATCCACCTTCGCGATCCGGTCGAGACAGGATTGCATGATTTCGCGCGCGGACGTCTCGCGTTTGGCAAGTTTGGCAGTGAGCTCGGAAATTGTTTGTTGATTCAGCATGTATTCGTGACTCGAAAACACAGCTTAAACATGGATGAAACTTAAGGCAATAAAACGAAAGCAATAGGTAGTGGGCTACTTTGAAATCAGTTTGGGTTCGGCACGGGGTTAGGCTGCACTCTTGCTATCATACAGTTTGATCTTGAAATGGCGAGCATTTGCCCAACGGTCAAGCGTCTCAAAGAAATGTCGCCGTTCCTCTGGCGTAAATGCCCGGCTCTCTGGTTGAAACCAAGAAAGTGTCTGGACATATACAACGAAATCAAACTCTCGAACCAACATCTCCCACTCAACGTGAGCTATCTGCTCTCCGACACGATACTCAAGGAAACCGTCTCTCCCGCCTCGTCTGGAAATACCATAGCTGGCATCAATGCCTCGATGCTTCTGAACAAGCGCGTAACGGAAAACACCGGCCACGAGCAAAACCGGAACAATAAAATATAAAATGGGATGGTCTTGTGGCATAGATGCCATGCAACCTAACGCGGCAAAGCTGAACCATGACTATTATAAAATCAAGGCAACAAACCGTCATGCTTCTCCTATTGGCTTCGCGGAGGATCGCCCGGCGAATCCACTTCTCGCAGTGTGACTGAAGGCGGATTAATAGCCTCCAATTCTTCCAACGTATGTTGAGGCGTAGTCACACCGTTCGGAAATGGGAGTTTTGAATAGGTCTGGAAATAGAGCAGACAGGCGTCGTGCCACCAGATGGCATCGTGCTGCTGGATGGCCAGCTTCGCGGCCACGGCGGCGTGACGTTCAGGATCGATGACGCCGGAAAGCCCATCCCATTTCGTGCGCGCATCACCCACCCAATCAACTCCGCTTTGATAGTGCAGGCACAACTCATCCCATAAGGTCCGGCCCGAACGCATTTTGTAGTCCCACGGCACATGATGAAACCAAAGCAAAGAAACATCCGGACACGTGGCCAGATCGGCAAAGCGCGCGCTCACGGCGGGCTGGTATTGGCTCACCGCATCGCTTCCGGTACTGGTGCGGTCGAAACCCAGGCCATTCGTATCGGCATGATGAAAATACGGCGGGTTCCAATCCTGGCGCGGCACCGGGTAACCCCAGGGCGCCGGCCCATAATGAAATCCCTGGTCCATCATATGCGCCAGTCCAAGGGGCTCCATGTAGTCCACCGCCGCTTCGCGTGATCCCAGCATGATGCCGGTGATCGTCTTTACCGCATGAGCATCATGGGTGAAGGTCATCTGCACCCATTCGCGCGCAATTTGTTGCGACGAAAGACCGGGATCCCAGGCCAGGCGGCCAAACGCGTACCAGTTGGCCTGGCCAAAATCCTGTCCCGTCCAGTTGCGGTCCGTGCCGGTATTCGCCACACCGGCGATCCCCGTGATCCGCTGGCCATAAAGACTGCCATCCGCCACTTTCATCGTCGTCGAACCGGGGCCTTTGGCATAAGTATCTGAATCGAGAAATTCCTTCCACATCGGCGCGAGGAACACGAGATGGTTTGCATGTCCCAAATATTCCTGCGAGACCTGGAATTCGGGCATCATTTGCGTATTCGGCATCGCTCCGAAGAGCGGTGAGAACGGCTCGCGCGGCTGAAAATCCAACGGCCCATTCTTCACCTGCAATAATACATTCGTGGCGAACGTGCCATCGAATCGTTTCAACGTGTCATACGCCTGGCTGATGCGGTCCGAACCCGGTATGGCGTCATACACAAACGCGCGCCAGATGACCACACCTCCGTGCGGGGCCAGGGCTGCAGCCAGCATATTCGCGCCATCCGCATGAGTGCGCTTGTAAGTCACCGGCCCGGGCTGGCCTTCGCTATTGGCCTTGACCAGAAAACCTCCAAAATCGGGAATGAGGGCATAAATCTCATCCGCCTTCGCTTTCCACCATGCCGCCACTTGTGGATCGAGCGGGTCGGCCGTCTTCAAGCCTCCCAGGTCGATGGGGGCCGAGAACCGGGGAGAGAGATAAACGCGCATCCCATACGGGCGAAGCGCATTGGCGATCGCGGCGGTCTTGCGAAGGTATTCCAGGCTTAAACTCTGTGAGTCGGCGTTGACGTTATTGAGCGATGCCCCGTTGATTCCGATGGACGCATCGGCCCGCGCATAATCGGTCAATCGCGCGGCCACGGTATCGGGAAGCGCCTTCCAATCCCACAGGGATTGTCCCGCATAACCGCGCTCGATCGAGCCGTCCAGATTGTCCCAATGGTCGAGCATCCGTATTTGAAATCGCGGTTTTTCGCTGATGTTCAATGCCTTGGTGGACTGCAATGTCTGCACCAGCCGCAAAAAATGAAATGCGCCGTAAAGCGCGCCCACATCACCGGCCGAGGCGATCACCGTTGCCCGGTGTCCGCCAATTTTTGCCGTGCGGATGAGAAATCCTTCCGCCCCCAATCCGCTGAGATCCTTGTCCAGTTTCAAACCGGCGATGACGGCGGAATTTGCCGGGGTGCCGACGATCACCGCGCCATCCCGGTCCACTACGTTCGTGACGGTCACCGGCTTTCCGAGCAAACCTGAACAGCCTTCCGCCAACTCCCTGCGGATCGCGGCGTCGGTATCGGAATCGCCTGGGATCACCAGCGAAGTGATGCGACTTTGATAGCCGCCGAGATCCCACGCCGGCAACGGATCGTAGCGCAACCAGAGACGATAACCGTCTTCGGACTTTACCGTGGTTACGATGGCCAATTGCAGGATGATCGCCAGGTGGAGGATGGACGCCAACCAACATTGGCGGCGTAATAGGTTCGGGCGGGGTGAAGAGGTCATGGTGTCAAAGTCATTTAAATGCACCCAGACCGTCCGTTCAAGAAGCGATTTTATCCCGTTCTATTTTCTTTGGTCATATGATTATTTTAGCCCATGAAACATCGTTGCATTGCAAGTATGGTGAATTTTGTTTAATTTCAATTTTATGTCGTTGTGGATTCGATTTTTGTTTGCAGCCATTGGCATCTGCGTGTGCGCCGCTTTGGGCGGTTGCATGCCCGACCAGGGCCAGTCGGATGAGGAAAAGGAACCGCATTTTGTCCTGGGCCAGAGCCGCGTGAACGCCATGGATTACCAGGGCGCCGCCGAGGCCTTTGAAGAAGCCATCGAGGTCAATCCCCATTCCGCCCCGGCGCATTACCAGTTGGCCATCCTCGACGAAAACCAATTATCGGATCCCGCCGCCGCCATTTATCATTACCAGGAGTATTTGAAATTCGACGCAAGCGCGCCGAATGCCGCCATCGTGCGCCAGCATATCGAGACCTGCAAACAACAACTTGCCGAGAATGTGCTCTCGTTGCCGGCTTCCTCCACCACGCAGCAGCAATTGGAAAAACTCATCGAACAGAACCGCCAGCTCCAGGATGAAGTGGACAAATGGCAGGCGTATTACTCCGCGCAACAGGCCGCTTTAAGCAACGAGCAGGCCCGCGCGCAAGCACAAGCGGTGATAGTTTCCCAGCCAGTTCAAACGGCACAACCCGTCCAGCAGCAGCAAGAACCAGTGCGGACGACTTCCACGTCTGTCCAATCCACCGGCACGACCGCCAGCCAGTCAACTCGCTCGCATACAGTTGCGGCAGGCGAGACTGCGGCCCGGATCGCCCGACAATACGGCATCAAATTGAGCCAATTGGTGGCTGCGAATCCCGGAGTCAACCTCAGTCATATTCGCATCGGCGAAGTCCTCAAAATCCCTTAATTGAGGCTGTGCCAAATAGGGCAGCGTTTAAAGTTGACAGAATTTGATTCTGTGCCATTTTGTCTCCTCTGTTGGTCGAATTATCCAATGATTTCGGCGAAATCCAGTTTTATTGACAAAGTACTCGGTCGCATCGGGCGGCTGGATGCCGAGGGCTTGCAAACCGTCGTCGAGCGTTTGGCGCGCGAGCGCAGCTTTCTTGAAACGCTGTTCAACACCATTGAAGATGGCGTGCTGGTGGTGGATGAAAACGGCCGCGTGCTTTACTTCAATCACGCTGTGACCCGGCTCATCGGCTTGCAGCCGGGCGAGAGCGATCAGCATATCTCAAAAATCCTGCCGGAGATGGATTGGAAGACCATCTCGAAAGCGGACAGCGCGGGCGGCGAGAAGATCCTGCGCCATGAATTCGAGATCCATTATCCGCGCCCACGGTTCATCCGGTTGTATGCCGCGCCGCTGGACGGCGAGGCCACCGGCAGTTCGGGCGTGGCGCTCATCCTGCATGACGCCACGGAAGCACGGCAAAAAACATTCGAGGCCATTGAAAGCGAGCGCGTGCAGGCGCTCACATTGCTGGCTGCAAGCGTGGCGCATGAAATCGGCAATCCACTCAACGCGCTGCACATCCACCTGCAACTCATGGAGCGTGAACTAAAAAAACTCAGGAGCGACGAATGGCCGGCAGCGAACCGCAAAGGCCAGCGCGCTGAAGCCCCGTCCCTGACGCGCGAACTCTCCACGAAATTCGAAAACTACCTCGAAGTATGCAAAGGAGAGATTTCCCGGCTGGATTATATCATCACGCAATTTCTCGGCGCCATCCGGCCTGCGCCGCTGCAACCCAAAATCGCCTCGCTCAACAATGTCGTGGAAAAAACGCTGGACCTGCTGGAGCCGGAACTGGAGAACCGCGGCATCATCATCAAAAAGAAACTCGCGCGGCGACTGACCGAGACGCCCATCGACGCGTCGCAGATGCAGCAGGTGCTCGTCAATCTCATCAAGAACGCATCGCAGGCGATGACCACCGGCGGCACGCTGACGCTGCAGACCGGCGAGAGCGACGACGATGTGTGGGTGAGCGTCACCGACACGGGCCTGGGAATCCCGTCGGAGCAGATCGCACATATTTTTGAGCCATTTTACACCACCAAGAAAAAAGGATCCGGGTTGGGATTGATGATCGTGCAACGCATCGTGCGTTTGCACGGTGGAAGGATCGAGGTGGACAGTCGTGTGGGCAGCGGAACGACATTCCGCGTCTGGCTGCCGTTGCACGAGCGCAAACCGCGTTTATTGGAGGCGCGCGTCGCATGAACAAGGCAATGTTATTGATCGTGGATGATGAGAAGACAACGCGCGAAGGATTGCGCGCCGCATTGGAAGATCGTTACGACGTCTATGTGGCCGAGGACGCCAAGGCCGCGATGAATTTGCTGGAGGCGGAACATTTTGACGTGATGCTCGCGGACTTCCGGCTGCCGGGCGAGGACGGCATGAAGCTTATCGCGCGCGCCAAATCACTGTCGAAGCCGCCCATCTGTATCCTGATGACGGCGTACGGCTCGGAAGAGCTGGCCGTGGACGCGATGAAACGCGGTGCGGACGATTACATCGTCAAAGGCCGCTTGCAGATCGATGAATTGGAGATGCGTGTCGCGCGGGCATTAAAACAGCAAAAGCTCGAGACGGAAAACGTTTCGTTGCGCCAACAGTTGGACAATCGCTTCGGCCTGGAGAACATCACGGGCGAATCGCCGTCCATGAAAGAAATTTTTGATGTCGTCCGGCAGGTCGCGCCGACGCGTGCGACCGTGCTGTTGAACGGGGAGAGCGGCACGGGCAAGGAATTGGTCGCGCGCGCCATCCATCAACTCAGCCCGCGTGCCAGCCAGCCGTTCGTGGCGGTGCATTGCGCCGCATTGACGGCGACGCTCCTGGAGAGCGAGTTGTTTGGCCACGAGAAAGGCGCGTTCACCGGCGCGCACGAGCGGCGGATCGGCCGATTCGAATCGGCGCAAGGCGGCACGCTATTTCTGGACGAGATCGGGGAGATCGATGCGACCATCCAGGTGAAGTTGTTGCGGTTCCTGGGCGAGCGGACCTTTGAACGCGTCGGCTCGAACAAAACCATCACGGCGGACGTGCGGCTGGTCGCCGCCACCAACAAGGATCTGGAAGAACTGGTCAAAGCCGGAACTTTCAGGGAAGATTTGTTCTTCCGGCTGCGCGTGGTGGAGATCACCCTGCCGCCGTTGCGCGAACGCCCGGGCGATATTCCGCTGCTGGCGCGGCGTTTTTTGCTGGAATTCGCCAAAGAAAACGGCAAAGCAGTGAACGATTTCACCGCCGATGCGCTCGAATGGCTCATGGGTTATTCCTGGCCGGGCAATGTGCGTGAATTGCGCACGGCCATGGAGCACGCGGTCGTGCTTTGCCGGAGCGACAAGATTTCCGTCCGCGATTTGCCGCGGCAGATTTCGCTTGGCGCAAAAAACGAAACACAATTGTTGCAACAAAATGATTTAACGGTGAAAGAAGCTGAGAAACAATTGATCATGCGCGCTTTGAAAGAAAGTGAAGGAAACCGGACGCTCGCCGCGAAAAAAATCGGCATGAGCCGCCGGACTTTTCACCGTAAACTCCATACGTACCATTTGGAAGGATTTTAAACTCTATTTATGCCAATCGGCCAACTTATCCAAACCATCATCCACCAGTTGGAAGTGGGCATCGGCCAGCGTTTGTTGCGTTATTTCCTCCTTATCCTGGTGATTTTTTGCATGGCGGCCTGGTACGACCTGCACGCCTATAAGAGTATGTACACGCCGGAAGGGATGGATGCGGCGCAACTGGCGCGAAACATCGCCACGGGCAAGGGTTATACTACAGAATTTATCCGGCCCTTGAGCCTTTATCTCGTCCAAACCCACAACGAAAACAAGGGAGCGGTGTCGCTGACTTCCACAAATTTCGATTTCGCCCACATCCAGGCTCATCCCGACCTGGCCAACCCGCCGGTCTATCCTGTGCTGCTGGCCGGCTTGATGAAAGCGCTGCCCTTTCGCTATCCTGTCGATTTAAAACATTCTTTTTGGACCGACAACGGGTCATTTGCGCGATACCAGCCTGATTTTTTGATCACGATCTTCAACCAGATCCTTCTGCTGGTGGCGGCAGTGGCAGTATTTTTTGTGGCGCGAAAATTATTTGATGTCCGGGTCGCCTGGCTGTCAGCGGTTTTGACAATCTGTTGTGAATCGCTCTGGCATTTCAGCACATCTGGCCTTCCGACTCTGTTGCTGATCCTTTTCTTCCTGGGGCTGACCTGGTGCATTATTCGGATTGAAGAGCTGGCGCGGGAACCGCAGCCGCAGTTGAACCGGTTGCTGGGCTGGACGATTGCTGCGGGCGCTTTGGTCGGAATCGGTGCGCTGACGCGTTATGCCTTCGGTTGGGTCATCGTTCCGGTCGTGATCTTTTTGATGTTGTTCAGCGGGCAACGGCGGGTTCTGCATGCCTTGCTCGCACTGGGCGCATTTGTCGTCATTCTGACCCCATGGGTCATCCGCAATTATGCGATCAGCGGCACACCGTTCGGTGTTGCCGGATTTGCCGCGTTGGAACAAACACAAATCTATCCCCAGTTCCTGCTGGAACGCTCCATTCACCCGGGCTTTTTTGGGTTCGTGCTAAAGCCGTACCTGTCGAAAATGGCTGTCAACATGCATGGCATTTTCTCCAATGATTTGCTGACACTGGGCGGCAGTTGGGCCAGCATTTTTTTCCTCGCCGGCTTGATGCTTGCGTTTCGGAACCCATCGGCGCAACGGACGCGTTATTTCCTGCTATTGTCCCTGGGCCTGTTCATCTTTGTCCAATCCCTGGGGCGCACGGCTCTTTCCGACGAAACGCCCACGTACAATTCTGAAAACCTTCTGATCCTGCTTGCGCCCGTGATCTTTATTTACGGTGTCAGTTTCTTCATGACCCTGCTTGATCAACTGGAATTGCCCATCATGGAATTGCGCTATCCCATCGTCGGCGGTTTCGTGATTTTATCCTGCCTGCCGATGATCTTTATTCTATTGCCGCCCAAAACGAATTCCGCGGATTATCCGCCGTATTATCCTCCGGACATCCAACGCATCTGCGGCTGGATGAAACCGGACGAGTTGATCATGAGCGACGTACCCTGGGCCGTGGCCTGGTATGGCGACCACCCATGTGTCTGGCTCTCGCGCGATCCGCAGGATGATTTCTTTGATATCAACGATAATTTCAAAACCGTCAGCGCAATCTATTTGACGCCCAAAACGATGGACGCAAGATTCCTTTCCGATTGGGTGCAAACCACTGACCGGAGTTGGGGCAAGTTCATCGGTGCGGCCGTGTTGCAAAATCAAATTCCATCCACTTTTCCGCTGCACGCTTCGCCAACCGGTTTTTTGCCTGATCGCCTGTTCCTCACCGATTATCAACGCTGGAAAACGGTAAAGTAAGTCAACCCGATGCCCGGCGCAGCCGGTCGGCAATGCCCGACCATTCCGGCAGGTCCGGTGGCGCTTCAACCACGATCGTCTCCACTCCGGCTTCATCGCAACGATGCAATTCCGCATACAACGCACGCGCAAAGGCCTCGGCGTCATGCGGAATGACGCTGATGCCGGCAAATTGTTTATCCGCGGGAATTTTGGTATGGGCAATGACGTAGCAGCTTTGAATTTCAAATTTCAGGTTTCGAATCGTGTATTGCAGCTCCGCGCCATCATGCCAGTTTAAAACGACGAGCCGGGCCTTCGGGGAATAATGTTTCTTGAATAAACCCGGGCTTTTCAAAAGCGCGCCCGTCTGTTCGTTTGCGATCACGGGCAACCCAACGGCTGCAAGCGATTCTGCGTGGATCATCCCCGGGCGCAGGATTTGCGCCGGAGAAACCGACAAATCCAAAACGGTCGATTCAATGCCTACTTGTGCCTGGCCGCCATCCACAATCAACGCAATTTTTCCATCGAGTTGGTTGCGAACATGCGCGGCGTTGGTCGGCGAAAGATGTTCCGACAGGTTTGCACTGGGCGCCGCCAGCGGAAAATCGCATTCACGGATGACCGCTTGAATAAAGGGATGAGATGGCCAGCGCACCCCAACTGTTTTACCGCCCGCAGTCACGATGGCAGGTATCTCATTGGACTTCGGCAAAACCATCGTCAACGGTCCCGGCCAAAAGGCTTTCGCCAATTTTTCAGCGGAAGGAGGAAAATCAGCCACGCATCGTTTGGCCATCGGCACACCGGTTACATGGACAATGATGGGATTATTCGACGGGCGTCCCTTGATCTGAAAGATTTTACCCACCGCCCCTTCATCCAGGGCATTTGCGGCCAGGCCATAAACCGTCTCTGTGGGCAATGCCACCACTTCACCGGCCTTGAGCAATTCCGCGGCGTTTTGAACAGCCTGCCGGAAGAGTTCCGGCGTGTGCGTCGGCAGGATCTCAGTTTTCACGGTCATTCATACCGTAATGCCTCGATGGGATCGAGTTTCGAGGCTTTCCAGGCGGGATAGAATCCCGAAAAAATGCCGATGACACCGCTGGAAATGAACGCGGCGATGATCCAGCCAACCGGCGTAATGGTGGGCATGTGGTTGAGATGAGCAACCAAAAATGAAAAACCCATCCCCAGGGCAATGCCAATGCTTCCGCCAATGGCGCTCAACGTCACCGCTTCGATCAAGAATTGGATGAGGATGTCCGCCGCCCGCGCTCCAACCGCCATGCGAATGCCAATCTCCCGCGTCCGCTCCGTGACGCTGACCAGCATGATGTTCATGATGCCAATGCCGCCCACGATCAGGGACACCGCCGCCACGCCTGCCAGCAAAAATCCCATCGTTCGCGAGGTGGAAGTGACTGCCTGCATCAGTTCCAATTGGTTGCGCACTGTGAAATCCGGAACATTGTCCTTGGGGTGGTGTCGCGCGAGCAACAGGTCGGTGATACCGTCCTGCACACTGTTGATCGTCTTGTCGCTGCTCGATTCCACCAGGACGTCATTGATGAAAGTGCGCGCATCAATACGCCGCATATGGCTGGTATATGGAACGATCATCACGTCGTCCTGGTCCTGCCCGAACAGGTTGAACCCTTTTGGAGCCAGCACGCCGACAACCTTGAATGGCAGGTTGCGGATGCGCACGGTTTGACCCAGGGGGTCAGTGTTGGGAAACAACTGGTCCACCACGGTTTTGCCGATGACTGCCACTTTGGCCAGGCTGCGCACGTCCTGATCGGTGAACATGGCGCCTTCTCCCATGGTCCAGTTGCGGATCTCCGGATAATCGGGTGATTCGCCCATGACCTGCGTGTTCCAGTTCAATCCGTCGGCCAAAATTTGATCGCGATCACGCACTTCAGGGCTGACGGCGACAACATCGGGAACCTGAGCTTTGATGGCCTCGGCGTCTTCCACAGTCAGGGTGGTGGCGCTGCCCCAACCGCCGCGCATCGCTCCCTGCGTAAAATTACCTGAAAATACCGTGATCACATTCTCGCCCAGGCTGCTCACCTGGTTCTCCACCTGCTGGGTCGCGCCGCTGGTCAGACTGACCGAGCCGATGACTGCTCCCACGCCGATGATGATGCCCAGCATCGTCAATAGTGAACGCATTTTATTGCGCCGCAAGGCGCGCAATGCGATCCGGATTGAAGCGAAGACTCTCATGCCAGTTTGACGGCTTCTTGCGCCTGGCGCAGTTGTTGCAGTTCCTTTTCCGCGACCGACCGGTCGCGAACGATTTCATCCGTCACAATTTTTCCATCGCGCAAAATCACCATGCGCTTGGTGTAACGCGCAATGTCCAGCTCATGTGTGACCATAATGATCGTGATGCCCTGGTCATTCAACTTTTGGAACACACCCATGATTTCGATGCTCGTCTGGCTGTCGAGATTCCCCGTCGGCTCGTCCGCCAGCAGAAGCGAAGGCTGGTTCACCAGCGCGCGCGCAATGGCCACGCGCTGTTGCTGGCCGCCGGAAAGCTGGTTGGGATGATGGTCCGCGCGTTTGCCCAGGCCGACCAATTCCAAAGAGTTGTTCGCGCGTGTTTTTTGTTCCGCCGAATGGATGCGATGACGATTATACAGCATCGGCATTTCGACGTTTTCCCGGGCCGTCGTGCGCGAGAGCAGGTTGAAGCCCTGGAAAACAAAACCAATTTTTTCGTTTCGGATGTCCGCCAGCGCATCACGGTCCAGCGTGGAAATATCGATTCCATCGAGCAAAAACTTTCCTGAAGATGCCCGATCCAGACAGCCGATCATATTCATCAGCGTGGACTTGCCCGAACCGCTCGAACCCATGATCGCTACAAATTCCCCGGGCATGATGTCCATCGAGACACCTTGCACCGCGTGGACGTCCACTTCGCCGGTGTGATACACCTTGTGGACGTCGGCTAGGCTGATGACGGCATTGGCAGGCACAACAAACCTCTATTTATCGGAATCGCGGGATGCCCGGCCCGAATGGATTTCCGCCCTGAGGAGCCATGGTTGATGAAATGGCGGCGACAATCACGTTATCGCCGTCGGTCAAGCCGTCGGTCACTTCGGTATTGATACCGTCGGTGATGCCCACGTGGATCTCTACCGGCTTGATCTGCTGCTTGCCGTTATCCGTGGTTAAGACATAAACCGTCCGCAATAGATGATCGCCATGGCCGCCACCTTTGCCATGTTGATGCTGGCCTCCCTGGGTCATGGCGCCGGATGGAGAATTGGTTGTTCCCGGTGAAGCGCCAAATCCCGCTCCACCCCGCCCCGTTCCCATCCCCATCTCCGGCGGATGAAATCGGAGCGCCGAGTTGGGAACCAATAAAACATTATGACGTTCGGCCACAATGATGGAAACATTTGCGGTCATGCCCGGCTTCAATTTGTTGTCAGTGTTGGTCACGCTGATAACGCAATCATAGGAAACGACGTTATTGTTCGTGGCCGGCGCATTGCGCACCTGCATGACCGAGCCGCGAAATGCGCGGTAGGGATAGGCATCCACGTCAAATTCGACCGGCTGGCCTTCCTCCACTCCGCCGATATCCGCTTCGGCCACTGCCGAATCGATCTGCATTTTCGTCAAATCATTCGCGATCTGGAAAAGGGTGGGAGTGTTGAAGCTCGATGCCACCGTCTGGCCCAGATCAATGTCCCGGGAGATCACGATGCCGTCCACCGGCGATCGAATTTTGCAATAGCTCAAGTCGGCGTTGGCATTATCCAGCGCAGCTTGTTTGATCTGTACCGTAGCTGCCGCCTCGTCTCGCGTGGCGATTTGCGTATCGAAATCGGAATCAGAGATCAGCTTGTTGGTGAACAGCTCGGCATCGCGCCGGGCCTCGGCCTGCTGCAATTCGAGGTTCGCTTTGGCATTGGCCAGGTCGGCCTGCGCCTGCTCCACGGCTGCCGTGTAGGTGGAAGGATCTATCTCTGCTATCACTTCGTTCGATTTCACAATCGAATTATAGTCTGCATACAGTTTGTCTATTTTACCGGAAACCTGGCTTCCCACCGTCACATCCACAACCGGATCCAGTGACCCGGTGGCCGTGACCAGGTTGGTCACGTCACCACGCGTCACGGGCTGGGCTTCATACCGCGTGGTGTCGGCTTTGCTGTGGAAATAAAACAAAGCCCCGCATCCTACGATCACTATGAATACCACCAGGATCGCCGTCCATATCAACCAACTGCCATTTTGATTTCTTGAATTTCGATTTACGGACATAAATTAAAAGCCGTGACTCTTTATAGACCACAGGCCGAACGAACAGGTTACGCAATTCCACCCTCCAGCACACGCTTTTTTCCTTCGCCATTTCGGATGATAGGATTCCGCTCGACGCCCGTTCTCCACGCTTTAAATTGTCCTGTGCTCGAACAATGGACCGAACAACTTGGAACCGGACGCGCCCTGGATGAAGCCAGCGTGCGCCAGGCGGTTGAACAACTGACAGACGAAAATGTGCCAGTTGAACGCAAGGCCGATTTCCTGGTGGCGCTGGCCTGCAAAGGCGAAACACCGGGTGAGATCGCCGCTTTTGCCCGCGCGATGCGCGACAAATCCATCCAGCCGCCACTGGATCCCGTCACCCGCTCCCGCGAGATACTTGATGTGGTCGGCACGGGTGGTGACCGTCTCGGCACGTTCAATATCTCCACCGCCGCCGCTATCATTTGCGCCGCTGCCGGCGTGACGGTCGCCAAGCATGGCAACCGCGCGATCACTTCACAGGCCGGCAGCGCGGATGTACTTGAGACATTGGGGATTCCGGTGCGTTCAATCCCGCAGGACGCCGCCCGCCTTCTGCGTGAACGCCAATTCGCTTTTTTCTTTGCCCCGGATTATCACCCGGCTTTCAAGAACATCGCTCCCGCGCGAAAATTGTGCGCCGAACGCAACCAGCGAACCGTTTTTAACCTGCTTGGGCCGTTGCTGAATCCGGCGCGCCCCTCCGCCATGCTTGTCGGAGTGCCTCGTCCGGAATTTTGCGAGCCGATTGCACAAGTGTTGCAATCGCTGGGAGTCCGCCGCGCCATGGTCGTGTGCGGCAAAGTCTCCGGCGTGGGATTTTTGGACGAGCTTTCTCCCTTGGGCGAGAACACCATCGCCGAATTTTATCAAGAACGCGCCCTGACAGTTTCCACTCTTACCCCGGAGCAACTTCAGTTGCGCAGCGCCACCCTCGCCGATCTCCTCGGCGGCGACAAAAACGCCAACGCAAAAATCATCCGCGACATCTATTCAGGAGAAGAACGCGGACCGAAGCGCGATGCCGTGTTGCTCAACGCCGCTGCGGCATTATTTGTGGCCGGCCAAACCAAATCGCTGATGGAGGGTTGGGATCTGGCCGCGCAAATCATCGATACTGGCAAGGCAAAGGCCAAACTGATGGAGCTCGCAACTTGATCAACTTGACTGCTCGTCAGTCTCGGGCTTGGAGATAAAGCCGGTTTCCAACGTGGAGTAATACAACCCAAGATTATGCTGCGCGGTTTTGTCGCCCTGGCGGGCGGCGCGAATGAACCATTTCACGGCTTCCTGCTGATTTTGGTCCACACCATGGCCTGTTTGATAGCATAACCCCAAATTGCATTGCGCGGGGGCGAGCTCCTGTTCGGCAGCGGCGGTATACCATTTCACGGCTTCTTTGAAATCCTGAAGGACAACCTGGCCTTGCTCGTAGAAAACACCAAGATTGAATTGAGCAGCCGGATAGCCGCGCTCCGCAGACTCGCGATACCATTTGACCGCCTCCACGTAATTCTGGGAGACGCCCTGGCCGGTTTCGTATAACACTCCGAGATTGAATTGCGCCGCCGGATCGCCTTGCTCCGCCGCTTCACGCAGCCATTTGGCCGCCTCGCCGAATTCCTGCGGCACCCCCGCGCCGTTCAAATAGCATACCCCCAGATAACATTGCGCCACCGGGTCGCCCTGGTCCGCCGAATGCCGGAACCATTTCACCGCCTCGTGATAATCCTGCACCACTCCCTGGCCGTTCTGGAAACAGACTCCCAGATAGCATTGGGCTTGTGCGTCGCCTTCCTCGGCTGCGGCGCGCATTGCTTCAAACGTCTCCCATGTGCGGCGATTCGTCATTCGCTAAAGCTTTTGGCCAAGATAGAATCGTCCAAGACAAATACAAGTATTCAATTTCGCGCAATTTCCCTTTCGCGCGGCGGCCTGGCCTGTTAAAAAACGGCATGGCTTCAAAATTAAACGTCGGCTTCCTGGGCGCTGGAAAGATGGCCACCGCCCTGGCCAAAGGCTTCGTTCGTGCTGAAATCGTTGTGCCCAAAGAGATCATGGCCAGCGACCCGCATGAGGCCGCGCGAAAAAATTTTGCCGCCGAGCTCGGCTCCAAAGCCACCGCGTCCAACCTCGATGTCGCCAAATTCGCCGATGTCCTCATCCTGGCCACCAAACCCGACCAGGTCCCGGCCGCGCTGGCAGAGATCCATGACGCGTTTTCCCCGAAGCAACTGCTTATCTCGATTGCCGCCGGTGTGACCATCGCCAAAATGGAAAAGGCCTTGTCTTCCGGCGCGCGCGTCATCCGCGTCATGCCCAACACGCCGGCGCTCGTCGGCGCGGGGGCGTCCGCCTATGCCCTGGGCAACAATGCCAGCGCGCACGATGGTGACATGGCCAGAAAACTCTTATCCTCCGTCGGCCTGGCTTTTCAGGTCAAAGAAACCCTGCTCGATGCCGTGACCGGCCTGAGCGGCAGCGGCCCGGCTTACGTCTATCAGTTCATTGAAGCGCTCAGCGACGGCGGCGTAGCCGCCGGCTTGCCCCGCGACATCGCGACTCTCCTCGCCGCCCAAACCGTTTCCGGCGCGGCCAAAATGGTTCTTGAGACCGGCCAGCATCCCGGCGCGCTCAAAGACCAGGTCACCAGCCCCGGTGGCACCACCATCGAAGGCGTGCACGAACTGGAAAAAGGCAAAATGCGCGCTACCGTAATGAACGCCGTGCGCGCTGCTACTGAAAAATCCAAAAAACTGGGGCAAAACTAAGCCAGCCGCCGGGGGCATGAGAACAAATGCTTGATCCAACAAAACGGTTCACCGGTCGTTCGGAAAACTACATCCGCTATCGCCCGGGTTATCCCGCGAAAATCATAGACCTCCTGCGCGATCGTTGCGGCCTGACACCTAAATCGGTCATCGCCGACATTGGTTCGGGCACGGGGAAACTCTCAGAGCTGTTTCTTGAAAACGGAAACCCGCTCTTCGGCATCGAGCCGAACCAGGAGATGCGAGAGGCCGGCGAGCGATTGCTCCGCCATTTTCCGAATTTCACGAGCGTCATCGGCATTGCGGAAGCCACCACCCTATCTGCCCAGTCTGTGGATTTCGTCGTTGCTGCCCAGGCATTCCATTGGTTCAATCATCAACGTTGCCGCGAGGAGTTTTTGCGAATCCTCAAATCTCAAGGATGGGTGGCTATTATTTTCAATCGTCGGCGCGGCGATTCCAATGCCCTGGCCGCGGCTTATGAGAGGCTCACAGACGAATTCACCACTGCCGCCGAAACTTCGCACCAACGCAAAATCAGCCGTGAAGTGCTCGAACAATTTTTCCAGGTCCCTCCCGCTTTTGAGATATTTGATCATGAACAAGATTTTGATTTTGAGGGGTTGAAAGGCCGCCTCCTGTCCTCATCGTACGCGCCGCAACCCGGCCAATCGCATCACGAAGAGATGCTCGCTGCCTTAAAACAAATTTTTGAGCAACACCAACGGGATGGCCGGGTGATATTCAAATACCAAACGGAAGTCTGTTATGGCCATTTGCTCTGACCCGGAAAGTTCCTTGGACGCCCAACAAGGCGGTTCGAAACAATTTTTTGACAAACCCCATGTGAATGGGCGAATGGTATCAGACCACCAAGAAGGTCTGCTACGGTCGATTTGAACAAAAATGAACCATAAACCACCCGGCGAAAATCAATTGCGTCTTCTCTGGTTCGCTCTAACTGTCCTGGCTCTGGCGATAGTCGCATGCATCGGTGTAGCCGCCATCTGGGGCATCGGCAAAGTCCTGGGTTTGTTAAGCCCCGTGCTTTGGCCGCTGGCCATCGCCACCGTGCTGGCTTACCTGTTGGATCCATCAGTCAACTGGCTCGAACGCCATGGCATCCGCCGCGCATGGGCCATCATCCTCGATTTTGTTCTTGTCGTCTGCATCGTCGGAGGAGTCATTGCCAGTGTCGTTCCACAATTGATCCAGGAAACGAACAAATTGGTTTCGGAGATCCCCGGCCTCACGGCGCGGGCGCAGGTGCAATTGGAAAAATGGGGCGGCGGGCCGGATGAAAACACTTCGGCAACCAACTCGCCCACAGCCGCCTCGCCTCCTACTCCTCCTGCCAAAACGCATGTCACCCCGCTGCCCCAGCAGGCATCCAGCACGAATTCATTTCCAGGCGGCACGAATCAAGTCGTCATCGAAACCAAACAAATCCATAAACAGATCGTTTCCTCGGCAAAAAACTGGCTCCAACAGATCATGCCCAAGGTTGGCAATTGGTTGCTGGGACTCCTCAGCCGGGTGACCTCCCTGATCGATATCATGGTTGCGCTCATCCTGATACCCATTTATGCGTTTTATTTTCTCAGGGAGAAACGCGAGATCAAGCGGCATTGGACCGAGTATCTGCCCATCCGTGATTCGCGGATAAAGGACGAACTGGTTTTCATCCTGCTGGCCATCAATCAATACATGATCGCCTTCTTTCGCGGACAGGTGCTCGTCTCTCTTATCGGCGGGGTGCTTTATACCATCGGGCTGCTCATCATCGGTTTGGATTATGCCTTTCTGATCGGATTTCTTGCAGTCCTCCTGTTGATGGTGCCGGTCGTGGGCGCGACCATCCTGTGGTTGTTGGCCACGCTGTTGACCGTTGTGCAATTCGGCGACTGGATCCATCCCGGGGAAGTCCTTTGCCTGTTCGTTCTCGTTCAATCTCTCGAAAGCTTCCTTTACTCGCCGCGCATCATGGGAAATCGCGTGGGGCTGCATCCCCTCATGGTCATCGTGGCGTTGATGGTCGGCATGACGTTGCTGGGCGGCATGCTCGGTGGCATCCTGGCTATCCCGCTGGCGGCCGCTCTTCGTGTCCTGTTGTTTCGCTATGTCTGGAAGAAGAATGCGGACAGTTCAAAACCCTGATTTTTCTGAAAAAGCCCTACTCCTTTACATATTTCTCAATCGGCTCCGCGCCGAGCGTGCCGGCCAGTTTTTTCAGATATTCGGACGATTCCACTTCCGCCAAAACTTTTCGAGCATAGACAAGCCGGTCGCCGATCTTCATCTCCTCGGCCATGTCCTCATGCGTCGGTTTGCGCAGGAACTGGTTGAGATACTCCACATGCCGCCGCCACAACGCGCGATCCACTTTTTGCTTGGACGCCAGACGGTCCGCGTACCAATCGCTCGCCAGCAGATATTCGCGCGTGAACATCTTCCGGAATTCCGGGCTGTCCAGGCGTTTGCCTTCCCAGGTGTCGTTCAACATGATGTGCAATAGCGCCTTTAACGGCGGACACGCCTGCTCGATGCTGCCGTCGTCAAAATACATCTTCGCCACACGTTTCTGCGTTGAAACGATATTGTCCATGCCTTCCGCAAAAATTCCCATGTCCTGCAATTCCGGCTTGAGCATCGCCTCGGTGAACACCGCGTGCGGATGGTTGAACACCCGCCCGAAAAATGCGTGCACGAACCGCAGGTTGATGCGGTAACCCAGCCGGCTCGCCAGGATTTTCTTCCCGGCATGGTCGGTGTCATTGAGTTTGTCCAGGTAATGATTCGCGATCAAAAATTTCGGGTCCCGCTCCGCCGCCGACATCCGGCAAAACACCTCCGGCACGATCAGACTCACGTCATGGTCCACGCGGAATTTTGGCCCGATATATCCCGCTGCGGTCACATACCCGTGATGACCCGTCAACAGGAACGCGATCAGCGCATTATTCAGGTCGATGATCGGCGGCAGGGCGTTGAAAGGCCCTTTTGTTAACGCTCCCTCAGAACCTGCGCCTGTCGTCGAAGGCGACTTGCCGGTCATGCTGCAAATGAACTCCATGAACAACTCCGGCAATTCCATGTAATGGATCGGGTTGTAGCACGCCAGGGAACGGATGCCGGTATCGGGGGGATTGTTCCGGCGGCCCGGCAACACCGCATGCACCGGTGTATGCACCGGCTGGCCCAATGGCACCCGCCGTTGCATCCGCGCCGTCATCTCCGCCGCATAACTCTCGCGCGGATTCACCAGGTCCGGTCGCTTTTGCAGGTAACGCGGATTTTTTGTCGGTTTGCCGTCCACCACTCGCGGATGCGCCGAGGAGATGAAAAATTCCGGTTGCCCCGCGCGCGCGATGCCCGCGATCAACTTCTGCATCGGTTCCGTATATTCGTAGAACCCGATCGAATCCTCCACCAGGTCCCGCGCGTCCTTTGGCGTCAATGGTTCGTAATTCGAAAAGAAATTGTCCGCCTGCGCGAAATCCGATTCCGTCTGCTTGTCATAACCGCGATGGATCGCATCGTCCGGTCGCTGGAACAACTTGTTCTCGCAGTTCTTCACGAATTTGATCGCCAGGCTCGGGTCCGTTTCCGGCACGTCCTTGAAAATGCCGGCCGGCACGAGGGTGGACGCCGTGATGTCATCCTCCGTTTGGATTTTGAGCGAGGGGTGGAAATCCTTTCGCAGGCCGAACGTCCGCCATGCCCCGTCGTCCTCGAATCCCACCCGTAATCGTGTGGTCACCAGCACCCGGTTGTCGCATTTTAATTCATTGCCGGGAATGCCGTTGATGATGTCCACGCTGAAATGGTCGCGCCAATTATCGCCCCATTCGGGCTTGTATAATCGCTTCACCACGAACACCAGTTCCTTGAGATATTGCGGCACCGATTCCAGCCACGCATTGTATTCGGGCGTGTACTCGCGCGAATCCGGCGTCAGCAACTTGATGACCGAGCCCAGCGAACGTTCCGGCGATAAAACGGGCCGGCTGGGACGCTGTTCCTTGTCCGCCAGCCGCCCCGCGTAATCATGATGGATCAATTCGCTTACGCGATCCAGGTCACCCTTGATGTCCGCAACAAAAACCGGCCCGGTCAAAATCGCGTCGGTGATGGGTTTGGAGATTTCAGATTTGCCGCCGCCCGAAACGGTGCAGGGCTTATGGCACAACACTCCTTCAGACACCGTGCCTACCAGCCGCCATGAACGCCGCGCTCCCGGGGGCTTCTCCATCCGCACCCGGTATCCCGATGGACGCATGTAAATCTTGTCCGGCTGCAATTTGATGCTGTGCTTTGCGCCGTTATGCTCCCACGAAACCGTTTGGCTGTGCAGGTCGAATTGTACCGATTCCGGCACGTAAATGATTTCCGGATACTTCTTGTCCACTGCGTAACCCTCAGGTTTTACATCCATCACCGCGCCGTACATCGAGACCATTTCCTGGAACGAATGGCCCTGGCGTTGCACCAATATATCTCCGCTGAAATCCTCGCCCAGGTCGTAACTGGGGAACACCAGCGCTCCTCCCGCATGCTCTTCCTCCGCGTTGCCGAACAGGTTCGCCGCGAAACTGATCTGCGTCTTCACCTCTTTCTTGCAATACCCGTAATAATTGTCCGCGATCATTGTGACGATCACGCCCGATTGGTCGCGGCACGTCAGCTTGAACGCGCCGCCGTTGTTATAGAGATCATTCTCGTTCTTCCAACACATTCCATCGCGCCGCTGCCGTTCTGTCGCCGCGTCCCAATGCGGCAGTCCGACAGATTTCTTCGTCGCCGCTGCCAGGTGCGGCGCCAAAATCACACAGCCGGTATGCCCGGTCCAATGCTCCACGTCCAAAGCCGAGTCATTCTCTGGCAACAAGGGGTCGCCGGCATTGCCAAAAATGCTTTCCACAAAATCCAGGTTGCTCACCAGGTTTCCCGGCACGAAAAACCGCACTTCCATCCGCTTCTCCGGGGTGAACCCCGGCACCGCCGGGCATACCAGTGGACGCAGCAGCAACGACACAAAACATTCCGCCGGTTCCGGCTGCGTGGCCGTGAACGGCAGCCGCATGATCTCGCGCGGCGGATTTAAGGCCAGCGCCAGCATCTTTGCGAACGTGATCTTGGGCACTGCCACTTTGTCATCCGGGATCGGCAACCCGCCCTCCGTCACATGGAAAATTCCATGCGTTGTCCGCCGGTCGCTTTTTGGATTATGCAACACTCCGTTCGCCACCCGGTATGAATTGATGATCTCCGAGCTGAACTCGTCCTTGTCGATCGGCAGCGAAAGCACCCGCGCCAGACCCGCGCGATCCAGCGTGAACGTGCGCGTCGGCAATTTCGTCACCGGCGCATCTTCCAAATAATCATATAAGAATGTCTGGATGCGCTGGTCTACCGGATTCAGGTGACTGCCCAACAACCGGTCCTTCTCACGCGATTGCGCCGCCATCGCCGAAACGATCTGCGAAAATTCTGTGTTGTCTTCCAGCGCCACCGGCGGGCAGCCGATGAGCGCCAACTTCACATTGATATGCGCTATCAGGTGCGCGGATAATTTGTCACGGCTGTCAGATTGCAATTGTATTGGAACATTCATTTCAAATGTGCGGGATCGTTGTAAAAATCCTCGGCAATAGATTCGTGAATTTGCGGACAATTTGCAAGATTTGCTGTATGAATGTAGTAAAAACAGGTGGAAGGCTTTATGGCTGGCCCCGCTGCCGCTCGGCCCAAGGCGGGTAAATCCGCCGGTTCGGATCCGTACAGAATGGCTTGTTTCCTTCCTGTCTTTCGTGGTTAAACTCCGCGCGTGCTGAAGTGGCTTAAATTTCTCATCGCGGTCGCCCTGCTGCCGGTCTGCGCCGGCGCGGCGCTGGCGCTCTGGCATGTCTTGCGCGCCACCGGCAACGCGGATACCACCTGGGTCCCGTTTCTTGGAGGAGTGGCCTGCTGGTGCGTCATCTTTTTTCTGCTCCCGCGCCCGATGTGGATCTACGTCTTCGGCCATGAATTGACGCATGCCCTGTGGACATGGGTCTTTGGCGGCAGCGTGAAACGCATGAAAGTGAGTTCCACCGGGGGCCACGTGGTCATCAGCAAGACCAACTTTCTTATCACGCTTGCGCCGTATTTTTTCCCACTGTATGCCGTCATCGTCATCGCAATATTTGCGCTCGGCCATCTCATCTGGGATTGGCGCCAATATCTCGTCTATTTTGACCTGCTCCTTGGCGCGGCCTACGCGTTCCATGTCACCCTTACCTTTCACACCTTGCAGACACGGCAGACGGACATCACCTCGCAGGGCTACTTGTTTTCAGTGGTGATCATTTTTTTGGGCAACGTGGGCGTGCTGCTTTTCGGCATTCCGTTGCTCACGGGCAGGACCGGATTGTTCGATGCCGCGGCCTGGTTTTTCCAATCGACCGGACAAGTCTTTCATTTGTTGCAAAAATTGTTTTGAACATCGCCCCTGATTGTGGACAATTCATTCTTGATAAGTAGCGCGTTTTGTAGTTTGTTCTGAAACGTACGATATGGATTTGGCCGACATTTTGAGCAAAGAGCAGATCATCCCTGATTTGCGTGCAACCAACCGCTGGGAAGCCATCGACGAATTGATCGGGAATCTCGTCGCTACCGGCAAGATCCAGGCGAGTGACAGCGATGCCGTGACCGCCGCCGTCAAGAAACGCGAGACCTCCATGAGCACCGGCATCGGCTTTGGCATCGGCATTCCTCACGCCTCTACCGATCTTATCTATGAAGTCGTGGGCGCGTTGGGACGTTCGGGCAAGGGCGTGAATTTTGAGGCGCTCGACAACCAGCCGGTGAAATTGGTCATGTTGTTTCTCGTGCCGCAAGGCCAATTCCAAAAACATCTGCACACCCTCGCCAACATCGCCAAGCTCCTGCATAAGGCCGAGTTCCGCCAGGCGCTTGAGCAGGCGCCAAACTCCGACGCCATGCTCGCCATCATCCGCGAGCACGGGAAGAAATAACGGATTCATCGCGGTTCCTTATAAAAATCCGTGTTCATCCGTGTCCATCCGTGGTTAAATTTCCGCCGTGCTTCCGCATAAACAGATCGAACTCAAGCTGCAGGCCGCCGTCCGCGAGGCTCTTCCGGATGCTCCCGCCGCCAAAGTTCTCGTCCGTCCGTGTCCCGATCCCAAGTTTGGCGATTACCAAACCAACGCTCTGATGTCGCTGGCCAAAGCGCGCAAGCTCAATCCGCGCCAACTCGCCGAACAAGTCATCGCCAAACTTGACGTTTCCGATATCTGCGAAAAAGTCGAGATCGCCGGCGCAGGGTTCCTGAATTTTCGGCTTAAAAATACTGCGCTCGCCAAAACCCTGGACGCGGCCACTCGCGGTGAACACCTTTTTTTTGAGAAAACCGTCGCACCCAAATCCATCGTCATCGATTTCAGTTCGCCCAACGTGGCCAAGCCCATGCACGTGGGCCATATCCGCTCTACGGGCATCGGCGATGCCCTGCAACGCACCGTGCGTCTGCTCGGTCACCAGGTCGTCACGGACAACCATATCGGCGATTGGGGCACGCAATTCGGGAAATTGCTCCTGGGCTGGAAACAGATCCTTGACCGTCCGGCCCTCGAGCGCGATGCCATCGCTGAACTCGAACGCCTTTATAAGATCATCAACGCCGAATGCGATGCGAACCCCGCGCGCCTTGAGGAAGCCAAGGCCGAACTCGTGAAGCTTCAAGCCGGTGACGCTGAAAACATCGGCATTTGGAAAGAAATGATCCGGCTTTCGCAAAAGCAATTCGATGAAATCTACGGCCGGCTCGGCGTAAAATTCGACGTGACGCTCGGCGAAAGTTTCTACAATCCGCAACTCGCCGGTGTCGTGAACGACCTGCTCCAGCGCGGCATTGCCCGCGAGAGCGAAGGCGCCGTGGGC
>Ga0206942_1075_pt1 | contig 31407 bp, 26 predicted proteins | sample Alteio_BWOrgHeat_6_FD_153253 | JGI IMG/M metagenome (GOLD analysis project Ga0206942, IMG submission 153253) | Enriched cells from forest soil in Barre Woods Harvard Forest LTER site, Petersham, Massachusetts, United States -... | ecosystem: Environmental > Terrestrial > Soil > Temperate forest > O... | reverse complement strand
ATTTGCATAGGGCATGAGCTGGTTTGCAGCGAGGCTTACATTCTGAGCCACAGTTGGTGGCATAAATTGGGGAGGAGGCGCTGAAGTGACTGCTTCAGTGAGTGATGGCGCCATCTTTTTGTCAGGTTTAGTTTTAGATATAGATGTTACGATCTGAATAGGGGAGAAAAATTCAGGAGTTGCCGGAGCCCCTATAGGCTGATCTTTTGGATAAGCCTTCTTTGGAAGCGGCTGGGCTCTTTCTTCTCGCTCTTCTCTTTCTCTATAGAAATTAGGCTCTTCGATCTCTTTCTCTTTTTTTACCGGAATGTGCTTTTCAGCCTTTTTTCCTTCTTTTACGGGCGGAGCGAAAGGCGCTTCCCTAAGCTCTTCTTTTTTGTCTTTAAAAGAGACCTTCTCTTTTTTTTCTTTAGAAGGTTGAGGCGGCATCTCATATTCATCACTATCTGCTTCTACTTTTTGAGGTCTGCCCTCTTTCTCTTTACCTTTTACTAGGAAGGGAAACTCTTCTTTACCTACTTTAGAGGGGGCTTCCTCTAGCATTTCTTTTCCTGTTTTGCCAAGAAACTCTTTCTCTTTTTTGCCTTTCTCTTTTTTTCCGGTAGGCTCAGGTCTCTCTCTCTCTTCTGTTCTATCTTGCTGTGCCTCTCTTCTTCTTTCAATAGGACGGTCTCTTCTCGTTTCTACAGTTCTTTCAGAGGTGTAATTTTTATAAAAATCTTGCGATGAGGGGAGTCTTGAAGATTCCTCATCATCGATAGTCCCTGATGGAGAGGGGATCATGGATGGGATAGGTGAGCCAAAATCGGAGGCAGGTGTTTCTTTTAGCGTTTTAGTATTTCTACCAAAAAGATCGCTTTGCAGGGCAGTTGAATAAAACTGAGGCTCATAAGGAGAATAGGCTTTTGTGACCTCTTCTCTATCGGTTTTTTTTATCTTACCTTCTTCATCGCTTGGAGCAGCACGTTCTCTCTTTCTTTTCTTTTGATCAGCGTCGATCTCGCCTACTTTTTCTACCGTGAGCTCTTTTTTAAAGCGGTCCTTATCAGGGATCTCTTTTTGACTCTTTTCAGAAGTGGAATGCCGAATGGGACCAACGCGCTCAGACATTATTTTTTCTCCTACTACTCTCTCTCAGGATGGCTTTTTTAAACGTTTCTAGTCAAGATGTGGACTTTTTTTTAGATTTCTTTCGTAAAATATCGCTGGATGTGCCTAATTCATCGTGCTCTTTTTCTTCTTGTTTCGTCATCCAGTGGCGGACCTCTTTTTCCCATTCTTTCTTGTGGATTTCCATTTTTTCTACGTCTTTTTGCTTCTGGAGGAGGTCGTCTTTTGCGATTTGGACTTGGGTTTTAGCGGCAGCTACTTTCTTTCTTTGTTCTTCTACTTTTTTCTCTTTTTCAGCTAGCCTCTCATCGACCACTTTTAGATAGTTCTTCATCTGCTGGATTTTATCGGTGGTCGTCCCTTCGTCTAATTTTTCTCGAAGTTGGGTAAGCTTGTCTTGTTTATGCTTTAATACGGTATCCCTTTCTTCTTGGACCTCTTTGTATTTTTTCTCTTCAATGGCTAGGAGAGCTTTTTTTTCCTCAAGGATTTTTAGCGCCTGATCATAACGGTTTTTCTTTATGGTCATGAGCTGTTCAAGAGGATATTTCAATGAGTTCATCGAAAGAGTGCCTTAAGCTGAGTTAAGGTCTGCTCGAAAGTGCTTTTCTCGTCGATACGCTGTTTAAGAAAATTATTTACGCGGTCTATGTATTTAATAGCAAAATCGGCATCTTTATCAGAGCCAGGTTTATATTCCCCGATCCTGATCAGAAGTTCGTTTTTCCTGTAGTTTGCTAAAACTTCGCGTAATTTGCCAATTAGGTCTTGATGCGATTTATCTGTAATGTGGGTAATGATACGGCTGATAGAGCTTAGGACATCGATTGCAGGGAAATGGTTTTTATGGGCAAGCTCGCTGGACAAGACAATATGACCATCCAGAATAGAGCGCACTTCATCTGCAACAGGCTCATTCATATCGTCCCCTGCAACAAGGACAGTATAAAAACCGGTAATTGAGCCTTTATCTGAATTTCCAGACCTTTCCAATAGCTTAGGCAGAGTTGCAAATACGGAAGGGGTGTAACCTGCTCTTGCGGGAGGCTCACCAGCAGCTAAGCCAATTTCTCTTAATGCTCTTGCATATCTTGTGACCGAGTCCATCATCAAAATGACAGACTTGCCTTGGTTGCGATAGTATTCAGCAATGGCAGTTCCAACATATGCTGCGTTGATACGAAGCTGGGGAGCTTGGTCGGAAGTAGAAACAACAATAACCGATCTTTTCATCCCTTCTTCGCCGAGGTCATTCTGTAAAAACTCTCTTACTTCGCGGCCCCTCTCTCCAATGAGAGAAATAACATTCACATCAGCAACCGCGTTCCTAGCTATCATTCCGAGAAGGGTGGACTTTCCAACGCCTGCTGCTGAGAAAATGCCTACTCTTTGGCCTTTCCCGCAGGTTAAAATGCCGTCGATGCATTTGACCCCAACCGATAGGGGAGTTTTAATAATTCCTCTTTTTAAAGGATCGGGGGGAGGATTGATAACGGGAAAGGACTCATCGAGATGTAGGGGCCCTTTGGTCTCTACATCGATCGGATCGCCTACGCCATTTAAGATCCTGCCCAATAGATTTTTGCCTACCTTTATGTGAAGGGGTATACGCATAGGAATGACTTCAGAAGATGGGCCGATGCCTGACATTTCTCCCAGAGGAGAGAGAAACACTTCATCTTTGGTAAAACCTACTACTTCCGCAACTAGTGGATTTCCAGGGCGTTTGATGATGCAGACCTCTCCCATTTTGACTTGGGGAATGACTGCTTTTAAAAGAGTACCTACAGCTTCGGTGATCCTACCATGTACAGTCGTGATCTCCACCTCTTCGAGGTGGCTGATTAACTTATCAAGGGTAGGGCTGTCATCCATATTCACCTATAACTGAATACTGAGCATTTGTTTGAAAGTGTCCACTACTTTGCTAAGTAGAGTGGAAGAATATTCTATTTCTTGCTGGGCCTGCGATAGTTTCACCTGTACAAGCAGTAGTTCCGATGGGTTTAAGTTTGGCCCTTGGTCTTTTAGAGACTCAATTTGTTTTTTCGCAGCTATGAGCTGGTTTTGTCCATCTGCCACATAACCGATGAATTTTTCAATAGGGCTCGCCTGGTCTGAAATCTCCTTGGGAGCAGGAGGTTGTCCCCCTAATTTGGAATTGGCAGAAGCTAAATGCTGATTTGCAGAAGTTAATTTATCCCGTAAGAGATACTGCTGCTGCCTTTTGAACTTCAGGTTAGGATTATCACTCAAGTGATTTTGCATCACTTGAAGATTGCCTTGGGCGCTATTTACCTGGGCTAAAATCGTATCATAGGAAGGTCCGGTAGTAAGGCCAGGTGTAGGGGGCAGTTGCGCAGGAGAAGGGGTTGTCGTTTTGGCAGGCCCCGCTCCTTCTTCCAGATACTGTTGAAATAATCTTCCATCGGGCTGAACCCTGGTCTTCTCAACATCAATGCGTTTACCAGGTTCTATACGATCGTTTTCTACTCTCTCTTGGCTCATAATTATTTGCTTTTATGTGTTCGTTTTTTTTGTTTGACTTCGGCAGGTCCTGCATCTTTTTTAATGAACTTGTCCACAAAATCGAGTGCCGTGTGAGAGAGATTTTTAATCAATTTGTCAGAGGAATTTTTCATCTCTTTCAAAATCTCTTCACCACGATCTACTGCATTTGGAGACATGGTCAAACATAAGCCCAAAAAGGTACTTGCCATTTCATTATTGGGCTCTTTTTTAAGCACATCTTCAAAGAGCTGGACAGCTTGTCTTAGCTCTAATTTATGAAGATGTAGATAGCCAAGCCCCACCTTTGGCAAGGTACTTTGGTCATCTAAAAGCTGGGCAGCTTTAAAGAGCTTTACCGCAGAATCCTCATCCGCCTGGTTCACTGCTATGAACCCTGCTTCTAAAAATAGGACAAAGTCATCTTTAAATTTAGATATGTCAGTCATTACGCTGCTATCCTATTATTGCGGTTTCTGGTTACGGACGGCCGTGTTGATGATCGAGTTTACCTGAGAGATCAGGTTTGAGATCGATTCACCCACCTGGGTTACCTGGCTCATTTGGAACTGGATGAGGAGGAATTGTCCGGGAGCCGCTTGGCTCAATTTACTTGCAAGCGCACGGATCTGTACCACTAGTGCAGATTGCATAGTTTTATAGTGGGCAATCAGTGTTTTAAAGGATAGAATTACCTTGTTCTGTTCTGAGATAAAATCAGCCATTTTTCTTACCTTGTTTTGGATTTGATACCTTTTTTAAAACTCTCTGCAAGGAAGCATATCCATGCAGAAGGATACCATATTGATCAAAATCATCTTGAGATTGTCCATCACGAAGCAATTTTTTTAATTCTTCGGTTCTGGTTTGAATCTTATGGAAAATTTCTTTTGCTTTGGCAGGGGACTTTGTAAGTTCAACTTCTAAATCAAAGGCGAATTTTTCTTTCGGTTTCTGTTCCAGTCCAAACATCTTTAGTTCCTCATTAGCTAATAGCATCTTTACACTCGCTTTAGCGGCTGTAGTCTATTTTATATTTCAGCCCATCTTTTTCAAGCACAATCATGCTAGGGAGAATCTTCGAGACCCTCATCCCATCCAAATTATTGCCCACAGTAAGGATTCTTCCATTGACAATCACGCTAAAATTTTTATGGTCAAATAGTGAAAATCCTGTCACTTGATAATTTTGGGTGATATCCATGAGCGATGACTCTGCAGACGATGGAATAGCGAAATTTTTTAGACTGCTTACGCCGCGAAGTGCCCTAAGTTCATGAACAAGAGCATCAAATTCCTTCTCCCGCTTCTCATTGTATCTTCCAACAAGTACTACTTGGCCGCCTGCTAGCTGGGCTTGTACCGCTGAGAAGCCCTGCGCTTGAAGTAAGCTCAGGATCTGGGTATTCAAATTGGTCTCAACAACTACATCGTTCTGTAAACGGTCCAGGAAAGGGAAGTTGACGCTCAAGAATTCAGTAAGTCTTTCATATTGATCTAAAGAGGGCAAAAAACCGGTCACTACAAACTTTCCTGCCTCTGGAGAGAAGATACTTATCCCTCTGAATCCTCCGTTTTCGGTAAGAACATCATTGGCCATTCTCCAGACGTTTTGATCAACGATTACATTATTTTCAATGCTATCAATAAAGGGGAGTGAGCTTAAGGAGAATCTTAGCTCTTCTGCATCAATGGGAGTAAGTACGTGGCCAACTAAAAATAATTTCCCGGATGAGGGTGTATAGGAGAATTCTACTCCAGGAAACCTCTTTACAACTTCCTTAATTTCACTAGTTTGATCTTTAACAGCTACATGAGTTGTTTCTGGCTTAAATAGGGAAAAGAAACTGACAAAAGCGATAAAAACAATAAGAGCAACAGCTCCTGCAGCAAATAGATAGGGATAGGGGATGACCTGTTTCTTCCAAGGGATCTTTTTAAGTTCTTCTTCCTTGATCTCTTCTCTTGTCTCTTCCCTTTTGGATGGTTCATAGCGGGAAGGTCCAGGGGAATAGATTGTCTCAGTTTCTGCTTCTCGGTCGATGATTAAAAAGGTAGTAGTCCCTAAAGCGACCAGATCTTGGGGAGTGACAGCTCTTTTTTCCTGGATTGGGATACCATTGATCAAAGTGCCATTTTTAGATCCCAAGTCTTCAATTTCCGCCCGCCCTTCAGAATCAATAGAGAGCCTTGCGTGATTTCTTGAAACACTAAGATCTTGAAAGACGATATCGGAGGACTCAGTGTCTTTGCCGATGACATAGCTATGGTTTTTTTGCAGCCCAATTTCAGCCCCGGCATTAGGCCCTGAGATCACTTTTAAGATCAGGGGAGCTTCACCAAGAAGATTGAAAGGAAGTTCTTCAATGTTCTCTACATCTTCAAAGATGGTATCGTAGGCAGTCTTTTCCTCTTCCTCTTTCTTCTCTTCTTCCTGAGGAGGGAGATCTTCGGCCGCAATCTCTTCTTCTTCTTCAGGCTCTTCTTCTACTGGCTCGTCTTCCGCTGGTTCATCTGCAGGAGGAGGAGATTCTTCTTCGGGAATTTCTGTTATATTTGTAGGCTCTTCCTCTTCAAAGATAGCATCAAAGGCAGTGTCGGTAATTTTTTTCTCTTTTTTCTCTTCTGCTTCCCCAATTTCTTCATCTGAGAAGACAAAAGTATTTTGACCGATCTTTAGCCTATCTCCCTCTTTTAAGAGATAAAAGCCTTTAAATTCCTCATCATTTACCGTGCAAGGGTTTACTCTGCTCAGGTTCTTAACTAAGATCCCTTCGTCAGTCTTCTTGCAAAGCAGATGCTTTCTAGAAACAGTGCTATCTTCAAGTAGAAAGTCTGATTGATCGGGGTCTCTTCCAATGACCCACTCTTCGCCTTCGGAGAAGTCGATGATCAGGCCTTTTAATGGGCCCTCTTCTGCTAGTAAATGCCAAGCCATCTTATATCAACTTTTGAGCTTCTTCTTTTGCTTTTTGAATTTGTGTACGCCAATAAAGAAGATAATTAACAAATTCTTCGAGCATCTCTTTAAACGCCCTGTAGTTTAACTCATAAGGCAAAGCTAAAGAGAGTGTCAAGTACTTCTCATCCTTATCTAGTCCTATGGCAGATCCGCCTGTACCCTGTCCTAACATATTTGCCTGCATGATCGAAATAAAAAGATCTTCTCTCTTCTCTTTTGGACACTCTTCTATTTTCGCGTCGATCAAAACACCTGGCTGAAGCTCCATAAATGTCACAACAACCTTTGGTACAATTTCAACTGTGTACACACCCTTATCCGCATCGGGCAGAGTCAATTCAAATTCAGCGGCAAGATCTTTCATCAAAGATTTCAGCATCCAAAAAGTCCTCTACATTCATTATTGATTCTTTGCCGATTTAAAAACCACAGTCACTTTTTTTTTGAATTTAGTCTGTGATTAATGCTGACTAATTTTAGACTACTAAATAAACGTTAGGTTTTTTAGGTTTAACAGCTAAAAAATGTATGTAAGTATTAGGATGACTAGGTTTACTTATCTTTTCTTGTGATTTTCTAATTTCTAGATAGATTGTACTCATGCAAATAAGATAAGTGGTCCATTCAATATTCACTTAGCGAAAGGATTTTTATTGCCCTTACTTTTGACTTCAAAAAAAAGGGCCGTTATTTCTAACGGCCCCGGGATAAAAAAGAGGGAATCTTTTTTGTTTGCCTTACGCAGCCCTGTTGGACTGGATAAGTGCGTTTGTAAGGTTTGCGATGCTGCTTACGCCTTGTTCTCTTAGCGTATTGGACATAGTCGTTGCTAACTGAGAAGTTAACTGGAACGCCTGGTTTGTCCATTCAGCAAGGTTTTTCATAGCTTCGTACTGACCAACCATCTTCTGATCCAATGCTCTTTCGTACTCTGTCTTTGCGCTGGCAGTAGTTTGGGCAAGCTGCTGGAAAGAACGCGCTTTATCGTACCACTGAGATTTGCCCGATTCAATCCTTTGCAGTCTTTTGTTAGCTTCTCTATGGTCTTTTCTAACGGCCTTTTCAAATTTAGAAGCTAAGTCTGGTTTATCCTTTATTACCTCAATTGCTCTTCTATAATCATCTTTTAATTGAAACTGTTGAGTTTTTGGGTCTATCTCAAATTCATGACCTTTGGCATAATCACAATGGTTTTTACCTGGGCGCGTAAGTTCTTCAATCTCGTTTTCTAATTCTTTTGCAGCTTTTGCTGTATCTGTTTCTTTTTCTGCTTTGCTCTTTTTGCTCATGTCTTTCATCTCGATATCTTTGCCTGCGTTTCCGCTTTCAGCTCCCACACTTGTATCCGCTTTTCCTTTTAAAGCATCAAGCTTCATCTGAGCGGCATTTACTTCTTTTTGAGCTTGGGCAGAAGGACCAATAGAGGTGGCTTCCTTATATCCATAGCCACATGCCATTCCACCGTTTGCTGCTGCGTGGACGCTATGCTCAATATATTGTTGATGGAGCTGATCGGCCATCTCATTGTGCATGCTTTGGCTTGCCTCAGCGCTGTGTCTACTTGCTTCTGCTCCGTAGGTGTTGGCATCACGGACCTGATCAAAATAGTTTTCAATCATTTTTAGAGAAGATACTACCACATCAAAGTTGACTCTGGCAGCTATTGCTTCTACGCTATTATGTAACATTGAATAATCTACTGACATTATTTACTCCTATTAATATCAAATATTATTAAATTCTTCCTGCAAGTGCTGCAGCGGTTACTTCCCAAGGTCTGGAAATACTATCAAAGTCTCTGTAGGACGTTTCAAATCGCTTGATCAGATCGTTTGTTATAGCATTTGCCTGCTCCATTAAGGTCTGTACCATATGGAAGGTCGATTTAGAGATGATCATTCCTGACTCTTCCACAGCTCTTCTGTTTTCTGTTTTTTCCATCTCTTTATAGTTTTGAGCATTTGCAATACCTGCTCCGCACTGGATAACAGAACCCATGAAAAGCATAAAACCCGCGACTTTCATCATTTTTAAAAGATTTGGCGAATCTCCTAATTGCTCGAAAGATGCTCCTCCTGCACAGTACATAGCTATTGCACAGAGGACGAAGTTGATAGCAAAAGAGATCCATTCAGCTGCTTCATTGTCTCCCATGAGGGCCTTCACGGCATCTTGAGTCAGGTTTGAAGTACTCAAAATTTGAGTAAACATTAATGCTGCTCCCATATTGGCGCTTGCAGCAGCGGCAGTTGCTTTTGCTGCTCCTTCTGCGCCGGCAGTAGCTGCTGCTTTAGCAGATCCTGCGATAGCGCCTTTTGTGGCTGCTTCTTTTGCTGCAGTTACGAGTCCTGTGACACCTTTTGCAGCTTGTCCTGCTGCTAGTGTTGCTCCAACAAGGATCAATACTTTTGCCCAAGCAGGAAGGCCGCCCAATTTATTAAATACTCCGCACTCTTCCATCACCATCATAGCGATTGCCACTGCAGCAGCGCCAGGGCTGCCTGCTAAGAGAATACCGCAAAGACCAACGATCCTAGATCCTAGTTTTTGCCACCAAGATGCATTTTTGGCTTTTTCTGCTTCTTCAGCTTGCTTCTTAAGCGTCTCTACCGATCTTTCGCTAAGTTCATGCGACGCTTTAGCGGTAATGTCTGATATAAGGCCTAAGCTCTCCTGGTCTTTTGCATGCCATTGAACTACTAAAAGTGCTAAACGGTTGAGGGCCTCTAACATCTTAAGAAGTTCTTTGTAGACGTTCTTAATCTCTGGTTTTTCTTCTAATTTTGGAGCAGTCGCTGTCTTTCCAAAGAGGCGAGAAGTGTCTGTTTTAGAGGTAGCTTCTTCCTCTGGCATGCTTGCTGCAACGGTTGTCATAGGCATCCCTTTAGCAGGGTCCATGAACATTACCGGCTTCATTCCTTCAGGCAATAGATCAGTTTGTAACATTGTTGTCATAATTAACCTCTTGCCGGTGCCATGATTGAAACAAGCTTTTGCAATGCTGCAATAAACTGCTCAATACTGTTTGACATACTCTGCTGCTCACTGGTTGCGTTCTCTCTCACACCTGATACTGTCTGTTCCATTTTTTGGTACTGTGCGATCTTGTCGTTATAAAGCTGTGTTTGGATCTGGATCTGTCTATTGTCTTCGTCGCTGATCTTCTTATCTTTAAACCCATTGAAGAAATCGATAAATTTTTGTACATCAGATCTCTTCTGATTTTCTAATGCCTCACTCTGCTTGCTCAGCAAATTCACTCTATCCAAAATCACAAGTAGGAACTGCTGGATAGCAAGCGATAAGTTAGAGCTGCCTTTAAGAGCGGTCTGAAGCTCGCCGCAATTATACGAAAGGGCATTAAATGTACCGCTATGTGTGATCGGTGGTTCTTCTCCGCCGATAGTTGCTAAATGATGTGACATATTATTCTCCTATTATTATTAACTTTTATTATGAAGAAGCTCTTTGATAGTTCTGTACGATCGCATGGATCCAGTCCATGAGCTTCTTACTACAATCATCCCAAGCTGACTTACATGTATTTACCTGCTGCTGGTCTACACCTTGAGCAGTCTGGATAATACTAGTCTGGCTCGTTGCCGACTTATCAAGAGCTTGCATGTCTCCTATAAGCTGTGTGTATTGTGGGTCCATTTGACCTGGTGTACCACCGCCTTTCATGACCATGTTGATACCGATACCGATTGCTTTCCAATCAGCAGGAGTTGGTCCGCCAGGAGTTTTTGCCGGATCAAGAAGATCCGCAATCGTTTTTCCATAGTGCGAGCCATCATACGATTTGATCTGGCCAAGGTCCTTAAAGAGTTTATCTAAAGAAGACCCGATGTTACCAAAGAACATATCTTGGCTACTTACTTGGACTCTTAATCTTTGAAGTTCTTCAAACAGTGCCTTTGCTTTATCAGGTGTAAGTTGAGGATCTTGGATCTTATTACTAATATCTTGGATCTGTTTTGTGACTCCCGATAAGTCTTTCGATAAGTCACCATACGCAGCAAGACCTTGGAGCTTTTGGTCCATATGTCCGCCAAACGTGTTCATCATTACCTGAATGAGAAGGTTCTGGTTTCTTTTAAACTTCTTCATCAGCTCATCGATCATGTCCAAGAGCATCTGCTTAGCAACGCCCCCGATATTCGAATTAGTTCTCATGAATTTACCCGCGTCTCCCTGTGCCTTCCACCAGAACTGTTCAGGAGTGTAGATAGGTTTTCCTGTTTTGGCATCTGTATTATCGGTAATGAACTTGTCGGTTGTGCCTTGATACTTTTGAGCAGATGCAAGCATCTTGCTTAAGAAAGGGTTGCCCTTTGCTAATGGCCCTAAAAAGTCCACTAAAGCCTTCATCCCTTGTCTACAAGCATCAGCGCCGCCGCCTTGTTGGAAGAAAAACGCTTGTTGCATGTAAGAGGCAATCATATCGGTAAAGCTCATCTTGTTGCCTGAGATATTGGCGATCCTGTTTAATTCAGGAGTGATCTTCTTCATTAAATCTGCCGGAACCGTCTTTTGTACGTTTGCCATGAACACTAAAAAGCTTGTAAGAAGTGTTGTATCACGAGGGTTAGCATTCATTGCCGATAAATACATACGGATCTTTGTCATTAAGCTGTCATAGTTTAATGGCACATCATAAGGGTTCATTTTGTCTTTATAATTGGGGTTGATGGGCCAAGTAATTCCAAAGGCTTTAAACTGAGCTGCTTGTTTTTCAACTGCAGCTGCACGCTCTGTTGCCGCTTGTTCGATCAATTTATTAATAGCCTCATTAAAGTAGGCGCTACTATCAGAAGTGTTTTGTAATAATGCATCTGCAGTTTTAGCGCCAATTGATGCTACAGCGCCTTGCATAGCAAGGAGCTTAGGATCTACTGGCTGAATAGGCTTTGGCTGTTCAGAAGCAAGTAAATTCACATCTAATTTTTCTAATATTGCTTCTTCTAATTGCAAAATTATAGACATTACGTTTTCCTATTATGTTTATTTATTAATCTTTTTTATTAGCTAGGTATCCAAAGAGGCTTTCTTCGCTTTTTTGCCCCTTGATCCTTTTGTTCCATCTGACCCGGCATTAATCCTTTTTGCGTCATGTCTTTTTGGTAGGCCATCAGGTCTTGTTTGGCATGCTGCATCGCTTCCCACTCTTCAGGGGAGAAGTTGTCCGGGTTACTAGTAAAGGTCTCAAGTTCCTTAGCGCTCATATTGATCGATTCCATCGCTTTTCTTGAGTGCTTCTCTAGCGTATCTCGGAGCTTTTCTGCAGCCTTTTTAGCCTCTTCACGCTCTTTTTCGTCAGAAGAGTTAAGCTGGGTAATTACCTTTTCAAAGGTCTTAATCGACTCTTTTACTAGGGTCTCCATCTTCTCAGGGGTGATATCGTTGATATCCCCAAAAAGCTCGTCAAGTTTGTCTAAGTTATAGTTCATTTATTATTTCCTCTTTTTATTATTAAACCCTATTATTCCTATTATTTATTATATAATATGTAATTAAATATTTCAATATAATAAAATAAATCTTTGATACCCAGGCCCTTCTGTTGGGAAAAATACATATCTATCATAGGATCAGTATCTTATAACTAATTAAGCCTAAATAAGCCGTGAACGTGAACGTTTGCGTAACCGTTTCCGAATTCCAATCCCTTAATTATCAGTGGTTTATTGTAAATATCTGTAGATTAGTGATTTAACTATTGAAGATCGAAATATGAGGGCGCTTAAAGAAAACTCTATTACTCCTATTTCTATCTTATATAAATTATCTTTTATTACCTAATAAAAAATTTAATTATTCTCATATAAGCTTGGTAATAAGATGCTTGCATTATTTTTATTTCATAAACGACTTATTTTAAGCCAATTGCGTATTTAACTATAATTAACTACTAGATAAATAATAGTAATTATTATAAAATAAATAGTATAAGATAATATAATGTGGGTAAAAATTTAATATGGCAGGGTTTGTATCAAGTTTACTATTTGGAGCTAAGCCTAGCGCCAGACAAACTGGCTCAGTTGACCCTAGTCAAACGAGCTCTGGTTCAAATGGTCAAATCAACGGCTTCGATATGACTGCAAGCGACTTAAGCGGCCAAGCTTCTCAAGTCCATTTTCAGCGTATAGGGGCAGGATCCGAACCTCTTACTTTCTGGATCTATAGCCAAGATGGTCTTGGTAAAACCCCTCTAAAAGTTGATAATCCTGAAACAGCACAGCAAATTAGTGAGCAGGTTGATCTAATTACCCAGCTTCCAGCTTATAAAGGTAAAGGTCTGAGCTTTAAATCCATCAACTTTTCTAAGGCGCTTATCACATTTTTAGACGCTGATGGAAAAGAACATACCTTTGCTCTCAACCACGATGATTGCCCTTTCTTAGAGGAAATCAACCACATCATTGAAGGTGATAAGGATTTCGTAAAACAGTTCAATTACCATGGTTTCCACCATTATTCTAAGCTTCAAAAAGGAAACACACGTTCAGAGAATGGCTTGATAGGGACCTTAACGCCACGTCTTAAAGAGGATGCTTCTCCAAGATTAGAAGACGCTGCTGTAAGATGGGGAGTCAAGGACAAAGAAGCTCAAAAAAGAGCAAAAGCTCTTCTTAGTGCAAAATACGATGCTGTAATTGGATTAATCAAAGATACAAACGATGAATTAGCAGACGCAAGGAAAAATCGTCATTCCCAAGTGCTTGCACTTGAGACAAAGCTAAAAAAACTACAAGCTCTAGAAGCCTCTTTTGGAGACCCCGATTATGATGCTGTTGCCTTTGGCTTAAAGCATGGTTTTATCGATGCAAGTAAGCCTTTGGATGAGCAAGTTGCAGATGCAAGAAAGCTAAAGCAGAAGCTTATAGATCATGTTAAATCACTCCCAGGCAACCCTAGAGGTTCTACATGGGTCCAGCATGATAAACATACTGGCCAAAAACATACCTTTTTTAATGACATTTTTGGATACACGATACGTACAGAAGATAGCGTTCTTGATGCGGAAGATAGACGTATGACTGCCATTGCAGGGATGTTGATTGGTTCTCCCCAGGATAGACTTACCTATTGTGCCTTTATGAAGGAAGAAGGAAGGGAAGTAGAAAGCGACCCTTCAGAGCTTGCAATTCTACGATTTGCTTTCGATGAAGCAATTACAGCAGATCAGATTAGAAGCGGCGATTTTCATGTCATGAGCGTAGATGATCCTGCCCTACAGAAAGAACTCTTAGATGCGATTGCAGATGAGTTAGAGAAAATTGAAGATGATACAGATACTAGAAAATCAAGAGGGAGTGAAGCAGATGGTGACAAACTTAAAATCGATGATGATGAGTTAGATCCAGCTAAGACAAAAACAGAAAAAGAAGAAGAAGATGAAGATGATGGCTCTTCTTACATTCCTGATGACTTGTTAAGTCGCAGCTAAGCCGACTCTGCCCCTTCCCTTCGGATGATGGGCTTACCTTCAGTAATTGTATTTTTATTGATCAAGATCTCTTTGATAGTAGGATCAGAGGGGATTTCAAACATAAGATCCCTTAAGAGATTTTCTACGATCATACGGAGCGCTCTTGCTCCTGTGCCGGTGGACTTGGCTTTTTCTGCCATGGCAACGAGTGCATCTTCAGTGAACTCTAGTTTGACCCCTTCTTCTGCAAAAAGCCTTTTGTACTGCTTCACAATGGCGTTTTTGGGGCGTACGAGAATGTCGATCAGGTCGTGAGTGGCAAGCTCATTACAGTTCGCAATGCTATTAAATCTGCCAATAAATTCAGGGATCATACCAAATTCAATGAGATCTTCAGGTTCAACTTTAGAGAGAAGATAGTTGACCTCTTGAGTATCTGAGCCCGGCTCTTTTTTCTTTGAGGCTTCAAATCCAATAGTGCTCTTGCCGAGGCGTTTTGCGATGATCTTATCAAGATGGACAAATGCTCCGCCTACAATAAAGAGGATATTGTCGGTATTTACCTTAATATACTCTTGATTGGGGTGCTTTCTTCCGCCTTTTGGGGGGACGTTGGCAACAGTGCCTTCCACGATCTTAAGAAGGGCCTGCTGTACCCCTTCTCCGGAAACATCACGGGTAATAGAAACATTCCCTGTTGTTTTTCTGATCTTATCGATCTCATCTACATAGATGATGCCCATTTCCGTTCTTGCGACATCATAGTCTGCTGCTTGAAGAAGCCTTAGGATGATGTTTTCTACGTCTTCGCCTACGTAGCCTGCTTCTGTTAGAGTAGTGGCATCGGATATTGCAAAGGGGACATCGAGTATGTGAGCAAGTGTTCTAGCAATGAGTGTTTTTCCGGAGCCGGTTGGACCGATCAGCATGACATTGGACTTGGAATATTCTGCTTCGGTATCTTTAGCAAGAGACCTTATTCTTTTGTAATGGTTATAAACTGCTACCGCAATGGTCCTTTTAGCGTTTTCCTGCCCAATGATATATTCATCTAGCTTATCTTTGATCTCTTTGGGCTTTAAGATTTTGAGGTCATGCGTGACAGGCTTTTTTTGGATAATGTCCATGCAGAGATGGACGCACTTGTCACAGATATAGGCGTGAGGCCCTGAGATCAGCTTTTCAACAGCGTCTTCTGCTCTTCCGCAAAAAGAACAGGTGGTCTCGCCTTCGGATTTTTTACTCATATGAATCTATCCCGATATTCGAAGAAATTGATTTTTGAAGGATTTTTTTAAAGATTTTAGAATCACTTCGAAGGGCATATTTGAAAAAAAAATAGACCGAGAAATGATTCTAAAAGATGTGGAAAAAGACTCAAAAAGCAGTTTTTTCCAATATTGGGATAGGTTCAACATTTATCTGCCAGCATGTTGGAGGATATCCTCAGGTTTTGGAGCTGAGTCGGTTTTTTGAGGTTTAGCGATATGGTCGATGATGCCATATTCTAAAGCCGCTTCCGCGCTCATATAATAATCTCTTTCAGAATCCGCCAAGACTTTCTCCACTGATTTTCCAGTAAAATGAGAGAGAAGTTTAGCGCTTATTTTTTTTAACTCCAAGATCTCTTTTGCTTGCAGCGCGATATCTTCCGATGTGCCTCCAACTCCGCCGTAAGGCTGGTGAAGCATGATACGGCTATGGGGGAGAGCGAATCTTTTTCCTTTAGTTCCAGTAGCGATGAGTAGAGCTGCCATACCGACTGCTTGCCCAATGCAATAGGTGTTGATGTCGCATCCTAAAAATTGCATTGTATCGATAATCGCAAGGCAGGAGGTGATCATACCGCCGGGAGAGTTCAAATAGAGGTTGATGTCCTTTTTAGGATCTTCCATTTTTAGAAAGAGAAGCTGAGCAATGACTACGTTTGCAACCTGGTCGTTGATATCTGTTCCAATAAAGATAATTCGGTCTTTAAGAAGTCTAGAATAAATATCCATGGATCTTTCGCCACGGCCAGTATCTTCAATGACATAAGGAGTAAGAGACATAAGCCTTCCTTTGTTTTCTTTGAGACTTTTGTTGAATTAAGGCTTCGTCAATTTTCTGGATTATTTTGGCCTCTTTTCAATTCAAAGTTTGGGGGTAATATCCGGAAGTTAATATAACCCCCAAACTTTGAATTGAAAAGCGGCTCAAAAGAACCAGTAAATTGACAGAAGCTTAAATCAACAACAGTCTCTTACCTTATAATAGGTCTGGTAGGATTTATGCAACCGTCTTATTTAGGATGTAATCTTGCGCTTTGGCTAAGATAATTTTTGATAAGGTGAGGGCAAAAAGCTCATCAGGGATCATATGAGATTGGATGCCAACAGGGCCAAACGCTTTTAAACTGCGTACAGCTTCTGCTTCTACTTCTTGATAGGTCACATTGATCTTAGCGTCACGGACGATTTGGCGTGATGCATAAAAGAGCTTTACTGCTGATTCTGACTGCTCTTGAAGAGCTTCTTCAAGTTCCAGCTTTTCCATATCTCTTTGTAGATCGGTCATGGCCTGAAGTTTTGCTTGATATCTTGGATCTTCCGCATACTGTTTTCTGCGGTGTTCCTTTTCTTTTTGGATAAGAGAAAGGGGAATTTCCATGGGGAAACTAAGTAAAAATTCATTTACCTGTTCCCTCTTGTCATGATCGATTTTTTCTCTGGTCTTCTTTTCGAGCATATCAGCTAAATATTTTTTCATATGCTCAACATCTTTAGCGCCTACTTTTTTGGCGAACTCTTCATTTAAAGGAGGAATTTCTGCAGTCTCTACTTTCTTAATAGTGAGAAGTACGCGTTTTGGTTGAAAGTCTTTCTTTTTTGCTTCGGGAAGCTCGGGATCCGGTTCGCTGATACCTTCAATAGAGATGCCTGCATTTTTGCCAAGGACCATCTTTTTCATCCATTTGGCCATGCTTGCATCGGTTACTTCAAAACGAGTATCAGAGAATACTTGTTGTGGAGGATCTTCCATTGTCCTTAAATCAAGGATAACAAAATCACCCTCTTGAATCGGTCTGTCAGTCACTAAATGCCATTGTGCATAAAATAGCTGCAACTGTCTGACAGCCTCATTTAACTCTTTTTCACCAGGAGAGGTTGAATCTATAGATTTTAATTGAAACTCCTCTGCTTTGATCTCAGATACTTTCGGCTCGGACTCATAAACAAAGGTAAAGATCCCTTCACTATCAGATAGCTTTTGAGAGCTAAACTGCACGGGGGCGTTATTATTAAGGAGAGGGATTTTAGCAAGATCGAGAGCAGCTTTAAAGGCGACATCTGCCACAATCTCTTTTGCTCTGTCCTGAATTGACTTAGAATAATTTTTAACGATCATCTCTGTGGGAGCTTTTCCCTTTCTAAAGCCAGGGACGGAGACCTCTTTTTTAATATCTTTTAACGCCAGTTCTTGAGCTTCTTTGATCACCTCAGGGCCAACGCTTGCGTCCAATTCCACTTTGCAGTGGGGGAAGCGTCTAATTACTACCGATACTTTTTCGTTTTTTTTCTCTTCTACAGTTGTCGGTTCAGCCACAAGAATTCCTAGATGGTTAAAAATTTATTGATAGCGGGCGATGAGGTTCGAACTCACGACCCTCACGTTGGCAACGTGATGCTCTACCGCTGAGCTACGCCCGCAAATTGGCCTCTAAATATAAAAGGATAGCAAGATTATTTCAAGCAAAAGGCTGTAATCACATTTTTCCTTCCCGTTTGCGTTTGCGTTCCCGTTTCCGAACTTTACTCATTTTCGGAAACGGGAACGCAAACGCAAACGGAAACGGTTTGGGAATTTTACGATACTTTTAAGTTTATAAAAATTTTTTTCGGGTTTTTTCTTGCAGCACTAAACGAAAAAGGGTAAAAACGGTAAAAGTAGTCTTTTTTGGAAGTGAGTAGGAATATGTTAAATTTTCGAAAACTAAAGGCAGATTTTTCTTCCAACATATTAAAGGAAGGAAAGCAGCTTAACGATCAAAGTAAGGTTGTGAGCGCAAAAATTCTTCGCTTGGACCCGGATGTGATCCGATTACATGCGAAGATCTTGGGGAATTTCGATAACACTTATGAGAGTGAGATTGAAATCGACCGTTTTGAATCCCAAACCGTGCACTCCAACTGCGACTGCCCCTACCGCTATGATTGCCAGCACTTAGCTGCTCTCATGTTCTTTTTGGAAGAAAAATTAGATTCCTTGATTGTTCAGTACTCCAAGGAAGCAGATATCGGCGACCTATCTATCAATAAGGAAGAGAAGAAAGACCTTATGGATAGGATCAAAGAGGCAGAGACCAAAGAAGCTGCGAAGAAAGATAAGCATATCCAAAAAGAGCTTTTGGAAGAGTATGTTCATGCTGCGGAGATTTTATCCTTTGCTCCCTTTTTCCTCTCTCAAGAAGAAAATATTGTTACAGATGCAGAAGTTGCATTTCTTTTTAACCCCGCGTCTCTTAAAGGGAAAATAGAATTTCAAATGGCATTAAGGCTGCCATCAAGGTCCAAGCCTTTACAGATTGTTCATTTAAAGCAGTTTTTTGATGCTTTGCGTTTTGAAGAATCTATTTTCTTAGGCGGGAAAAAATATCTTTTTTCCTTCAAATCTTTTAGCGAGATCGGCCAGAAGATCATTAAAGGTGTCGCTGAGCATGTGAAATTTCAGGAACCTGCTCCTAATGAAAGGGCGCAAAAATCCTCTTTTATGGAGCCGGAAGCGTTCGGGCTTCTTTTAGCCTTGGTCCATGAATCAGCAGAGACCTCTTCAACTCCAAGAGGTTTTATGACCTCGTCAAGCGACGATCTTCCTGTTTTGCCCTGCCTCTATTTTGGTAATCTGGAAACGCCTCTTCGTTATTCTCCCTTTCCGGCAGTTCTACGCTTTCAGATCGAGCACATTGGGCCTCCATCTCCCAAGCTCTTTTTAAAACCAACGATCTTGATCGATCAAAATGTGATCAATTTGGAGGAGTCGGCTCTTTTTGAATGCGCAAAACCTGGACTCATCTATCAAGATACCTATTTCCGTTTCCCGCCGCATATTAAAAGGACCCATCTGAAGCATCTCTCTACCATTGTGGATATGACCATTCCGGAGCCTCTTTTTGGAACATTTGTGGAAAACGCTCTTCCTCAGATGAAACGCTATGCTGAGATCTCAGGGATGGAGTTGATTGAAAAATTTGTCACTGTTCCTTTTGCAGGAAATCTAGAAGCAAGGTGCGAGCTATCTTATTTAGATGGGGAGCTGGAAGCACAGCTCAAGTTTTTTTACGAAGGACATCCTGTACCTGCAAGTATTTCCCATTTGCAATTCCAAGATATTATGCCATTTCTTTCTTCAAACGGTATTTTAGCTAGGAACCTTGTGGAAGAAAGGCAGCTGGTAGAAGAGATTTTCCAAGATTTTGTCTTCAATCCTCAAACCGGTAGCTATGTAGCTAAGACAGAGAAGAAGATTGTCGAGTTTATGACCGAGATTGTTCCTCGCAATCAAAATAGGGTAAAATTTGACTGCCCGCAAAATCTTCTCGATCAATTTATCTATGATCAGACCACCTTTACTTTGGCGCTTGATTATGAAGAAAAAGTTGGATTCTATACGGTCGATCTGAAAGTAGATGGCGCGTTAAAGGGTGTCAAGCTGGACCTCTTATGGGAATGCATTGCGGTAAAGAGGACCTTTATCGAACTGGATGCAGGCAAAAAGGCCAAAAAGGATTTAACCGAATCTCGTTTTTCCAAAATTTTAGTACTCGATTTAGAAAAAACAGGAAAGCTTGTTCAGCTCTTCGATGAGCTCGGAATCCAAAAACTAGACAATCATAAAGAGGAGAGACCTCTTTGGAGCCTGGTCACAATAGATAGCAGTTTATTTGAAGGGCTTCCGGTGCAGTTTACGATCTCTTCTAAATTGCAAGATATCCGTAAACAGATGCTGGGAGAAAAGAATTTTGATCCTCTTCCTGTTCCAAAAACAATTCAGGCGCAGCTTCGTCCTTACCAAGTGGATGGGGTACATTGGCTGCAAAAACTACGCATCATGTATTTAAACGGGATACTTGCAGATGACATGGGTCTTGGAAAAACACTTCAAGCAATCATTGCAATTACTCAGCACCACTCAGCAAATCCCGGGGCAAACAGCTTGATCATCTGTCCTACTTCTCTTCTTTATAACTGGAAAGAGGAGATCCATAAGTTCAATCCCAAATTGACTGTGCAGGTTATTGAAGGCATTCCCAATAACAGAAAAAAATTACTCTCTTCTTTAGAAAGATTTGATATCTCGATCACCTCTTACACTCTTCTTCAAAAAGATATCGAACAGTACAGACAGTATGAGCTTGCCTATGTGATCTTGGACGAAGCTCAAAATATTAAAAACCGAGGCACAAGGAACGCTAAATCGGTCAAAATGATCAGGGCCCAGCACCGCTTGATTTTAACCGGTACGCCCATTGAGAACTCTTTGGATGAACTCTGGAGCCTTTTTGATTTCTTAATGCCCGGGCTTCTCAGTACTTATGACAGGTTCGTAGAAAAATATGTCCGCTCTAGCGGTCAAATCCATACGCAAAACATGGAATACTTAAGAAAGAAGGTATCTCCCTTTATTTTGCGCAGGATGAAATCGGATGTTCTGCAAGATCTACCGCCTGTTTCTGAAATCGTCTATCACTGCCAACTGTCAAAAGTACAGCAGGACCTCTATTCTTCTTATGCGGCTTCGGCAAGAGACGAACTGACCAAGTTGGTGGCAAGAGATGGTTTTGATAAGGTGCAGATCCACGTTCTTGCAACTCTTACCAGATTAAAGCAGATCTGCTGCCATCCAGCGATTTTTGCAAAACAGGACGCAGAAGAGGGGGATTCAGCAAAATATGACATGCTCCTAGAACTTCTACAAACCTTGGTCGAAGGTGGACATAAAACGGTCATTTTCAGCCAGTACACTAGGATGCTAGACATAATGAGGCAGGATTTTGAACAAAGGGGAATCCGCTTTAGTTATCTAGATGGTTCAAGCAAAAACCGTTTGCAGATCGCAAAAGAGTTTAATGAAGATAAGCAGATCCCAGTCTTCTTAGTATCTCTGAAAGCAGGTGGAACCGGATTAAACCTAGTCGGCGCGGACACTGTGATCCACTATGATATGTGGTGGAATCCGGCGGTTGAAAATCAGGCAACTGATAGAGTCCATAGATTGGGACAGAAGAATTCCGTCTCTTCCTACAAGTTGATCACTTTGAATACGATTGAAGAAAAGATTGTAGAAATGCAGAGACGTAAAAAAGGACTCGTCAAGAAAGTAGTAAGCTGCGATGATGAAGCAATTGCAAAACTCACTTGGGAAGATGTACTAGAGCTATTGCAAGCTTAGGATAAGGCAATGGAAAAAAAACAATCCTTGAAAGAGTTCTATCAAAAGCTAAAAACAAGTCCATTTATTAGCAAATTTTCTAAAATTTCTAATCTCTTTTCCAGCGACATTGGGATTGACTTAGGGACTGCAAACACCCTTGTCTATGTCAAAGGAAAGGGGATTGTCCTTGCTGAACCGTCGGTTGTTGCTGTTGATTCCCTGACAAATGAAGTGCTCGCTGTTGGCCATAAAGCAAAAGCGATGCTTGGAAAAACTCCTCGTAAGATCCATGCGGTACGTCCCATGAAAGATGGTGTTATCGCCGATTTTGAAATTGCGGAAGGGATGCTCAAAGCATTAATCAAAAGGGTCACTCCTGCAAGAAGCCTTTTTCGTCCAAAAATTTTGATCGCTGTTCCATCAGGGATAACCGGGGTAGAAAAAAGAGCGGTAGAAGATTCAGCCCTGCATGCAGGTGCTCAAGAGGTGGTATTAATTGAAGAGCCAATGGCTGCGGCTATCGGCGTTGATCTTCCAGTTCACGAACCTGCTGCAAATATGATCATTGATATCGGCGGCGGTACAACTGAAATTGCCATCATTTCTCTTGGCGGTATTGTAGAGTCTAGATCTCTTCGCATCGCAGGAGATGAGTTTGATGATTGCATCATGAACTACATGCGCCGTACTTACAATTTGATGATTGGTCCTAGAACTGCGGAAGATATCAAAATTACGATTGGTTCAGCCTATCCTCTAGGCAATAACGAACTAGAAATGGAAGTGCGCGGAAGAGACCAAGTTGCGGGCCTCCCCATCACTAAACGCATTAACTCTGTAGAGATCCGTGAATGTCTAGCCGAGCCGATCCAGCAGATCATCGAAAGCGTTAAATTGACTCTTGAAAAATGTCCTCCTGAACTTGCAGCTGACCTCGTAGAAAGGGGAATGGTATTAGCAGGCGGCGGAGCTCTGATGAAGGGACTTGATAAGGCCCTAATCAAAGAGACAGGACTTCCTGTATCTGTTGCACCCAATCCACTACTAGCTGTATGCCTAGGCACAGGCAAAGCCCTAGACTATCTAGATAAATTCAAAAAGAAAAAAGCAGCAATATAATCACTCTTTTCTAACACGAGGTATCCCGTGGAAGTTGCTCCGTCAAAATCTGAATCTATTTCTATTCCTTGGAATAATGCATGGCTCAAACACCCGGATGTAATGAAATGGGTAGAAAAAATGGTCAAGCACTGTGAACCGGACATGGTCCATCTATGCGATGGCTCAGCTGCGGAATATGAAGGGCTTGCCAATTATCTAACTGCAGAGGGGAAAATCGTACGATTAAATCCGGAGAAACGCCCTCATAGTTTCTACTGTAGATCACACCCCGATGATGTTGCAAGAGTAGAGGAGTGTACTTTCATCTGCTCAAAGAAAAAAGAAGATGCAGGGCCTACCAACAATTGGAAAGACCCCGAAGAGATGCAGAATCACTTGAAAGATCTTTTTAAAGGCTGTATGCGCGGCCGCACTCTCTATGTCATCCCGTTTTCTATGGGTCTTCCCGTATCTGCTTTTGCACAAATCGGTGTTCAGGTCACAGATTCGCCCTATGTTGTAATGAATATGCGTCTCATGACCCATATGGGCTCTCAGGCCTTAGAAAAACTAAAACCAAACTCTTTTGTTCCTTGTCTTCATTCTGTTGGCGTGCCTCTGAAGGAGGGAGAAAAGGATAAAATGTGGCCCTGCAATCCGGAAAAAAGAGTGATCGCCCATTTTCCTGAAGAAAAGAGCATCCTCTCGTTTGGCAGCGGCTATGGTGGAAATGCCCTCCTTGGAAAAAAGTGTTTAGCTCTTCGTATTGCCTCTTATCTTGGCAAACAGCATGGTTGGCTTGCCGAGCACATGTTGATTATGGGGCTAACGTCACCCAAAGGAGAAAAGAAGTATATTGCAGCTGCTTTTCCTAGCGCCTGTGGAAAGACCAATCTTGCAATGCTTACTCCCAATCTTCCGGGATGGAAGGTAGAATGTGTGGGAGATGATATTGCCTGGATACGAGTTGGCAAAGATGGACGTTTTTACGCAATGAATCCGGAAGCCGGGCTTTTTGGCGTTGCCCCAGGCACATCTATGAAGACCAATCCCAATGCCATGGCATCGATTTCTAAAAATACTATTTTCACCAATGTCGCACTCACTCAAGACAAAGATGTTTGGTGGGAAGGCATGACAGATAAACCGCCTGCACATCTGACCGATTGGTTAGGCAAACCCTGGGATCCGACATCTAAAGATAAGGCAGCCCATCCCAATTCTCGTTTTACAGCATCCATCAGGCAATGTCCAATTTTAGATCCTGCTTATGATAGCGCAGAAGGTGTACCTCTTTCTGCCATAATATTTGGCGGAAGAAGAGAACATACCATCCCTTTAGTCTATCAATCGTTTAACTGGCAGCATGGAGTGTTTTTAGGGGCCAGCGTCTCATCAGAGACAACTTCTGCGGCAAAAGGCGTAGTTGGAAAGGTACGTCATGATCCTTTTGCCATGCTTCCCTTTTGCGGCTACAACATGGGTGACTATTTCTCCCATTGGCTGGAAATGGGCAAAAAAACAACACCTGACAAATTGCCCAAAATCTTCTATGTGAACTGGTTTCAAAAGGATGCTCAAGGCAAGTTTCTCTGGCCAGGATTTGGCGACAATATTCGTGTTCTTGAATGGATCTTTGAACGAAGTTCAGATAAGGGAAATTTTGAGAAGACTCCGATTGGCTATCTTCCAAAAACTCTCAATCTTTCAGGACTTGATCTTTCGCCCTTCGATATGAAGGCGCTGCTCACAGTTGATCCTGCTCTTTGGAAAAAAGAGGTAGAGGAGTTAGAAGAATACTTTACTCTTTTTAAAGACCATTTCCCCAAAGCTCTTAAAGAAGAGTTGCAGGGATTGAAAAAACGATTGAGCTAAAATTCGATTTTTTTTACCACCCGCTCGTAGAACTCGCTAGAGAACACAGAGAACACAGAGATAGAATATTCTAATTCCTTCTCTGTGCTCTCTGTGTTCTCTAGCGAACCCTGTGAGCGGGTGGTAAAATAAAAAAATTAAGACAATATGAGACTTTTGATCCAGAGAGTGAAAGAAGCCAAAGTTGTTGTTGATGGAAAAACCGTTGGTTCCATCGGCAAAGGGATATTAGCTCTCTTTGGTGTGCATAAACTAGATACAATAGCAAATTGCGCACCCCTTGCGGATAAGATGGTGAATTTAAGAATTTTTCCAGACCAAGAAGAGAAGATGAACCTTTCCTTAAAAGATGTCGAAGGGGGAGCTCTGATCGTCTCTCAATTTACTCTTTACGGAGATTGTTCAACAGGTAGAAGGCCCTCTTTTAGCGAATCGGCCTCACCAGATCTTGCGATCAAGCTCTACGAACAATTTATAAAAGAAGTCAAAGCAAGAGTTAGTAAAGTGGAGACGGGGATATTCGGGGCCAAAATGGAGGTTCATTTAGTGAACGATGGCCCCGTGACTTTTCTAGTAGAGTCTAGCGAGAAAAAATCTCATTCTGTTTAAAGAAGAAAGAGATCTCTGTCTTCGCGTTGTCTAAACTGTCAGATCCATGAACTGCATTCTGCTCAATACTAGAAGCAAATCTTTTCCTGATTGTTCCAGGTTCTGCGTTAGCAGGATTGGTTGCGCCCATGATCTTACGGTTTTTAGCAACTGCATCGTTTCCTTCTAGAACTAATACAAGGATAGGGCCTGAGATCATGAAAGAAACTAGGTCTTTATAGAAGGGACGCTCTTTATGAACAGCGTAGAATGCTTTCGCATCTGCTTCAGAAAGATGTACCATTCTTGCGGCTACGATTTTTAATCCATCTTTTTCAAAAAGGGCCAAGATATCGCCGATATGATTTTTTGCGACCGCATCTGGCTTAATGATCGAAAGGGTTTGCTGTTTTTGCATAGTTGAAGTTGCTGGCATGTTTAGATCCTTTAGTTAAGTAGAAGTATTATAAACCAATTTATCATTAAATTCTTCAAAAAAATAGGGTTTGTAGAGTATTGTCATATAATGACTTATGGTAATTATCCAGATTTAACAAATGTCCGCAAGGTCCTAGTTGTAAAACTAAGGCATTTAGGGGATGTTCTTTTGACCTCTCCCGTCTTTACTAATCTGAAAAAAAGAATGCCCGAAGCTCAAATCGATGCCTACATCTATTCTGACTCTTTTCCTATGTTAGAGGGCCATCCAGCCATTTCCCATTTAATCGGATATGATAAGGGAATCAAGAAGCTCTCTTTCTTGTCCCGCTTAAAAAAAGAGTTCTCTCTTTTATGGAAGATACGCAAGGAAAAATATGATCTAGTGATCAACCTTACCGAAGGCGATAGGGGAGCGATCGTCTGTAAAATGTCTGGGGCAAAAATATTAGTGGGACCTGAATCTGATAAGAAAACAAAGGTCTATACCCATATCATCAAAAAATGCCACTCCTTAAGACATACGGTTGAAAGAAATCTGGATGCTCTTCGTGTGATTGGAATCTTTCCAAGCATAGAAGAGCGTGAGCTCTACTATCACATTTCCGAATCTGCAATGTCTAAAATCAAACATCTCCTGCAGGATGCCAACTTCTCGCCTAAAGAGTTCTATCTAATTCATCCAGCATCCAGATGGCGCTTTAAATGCTGGCCGGAAGAAAAGGTAAGAGAGGTGATCCAAACCCTTCTTTCCCAAGAGAAAAAAGTGGTCATTACTTCAGGCGGGGACAAGGAAGAAAAAGAGATGGTGGATAGGATCATTCAAGGCATATCTCATCCAAATCTTCTCAACCTATCTGGCAAAGTCTCTCTAAAAGAACTTGGATCATTGATCCACCTTTGTAAAGGCCTTCTCTGTGTAGACTCTGTTTCATTCCATATGGCATCTGCACTTAAAGCCAGTGTCACAGTGCTCTTCGGTCCTACATCCGATGTTACTTGGGGACCATGGAACAATCCGAATGCTCAAGTGCTAACGCAACCCTTTTCCTGCAGGCCTTGTTACTCTGACGGATGCGCAGGAAGTAAGAAAAGCGATTGCCTGGCCACTCTGCCTGTACAAAGAGTGCTTACAGCACTTTTGAAGTTAGAGAAAGGATCGGTAACGGAAACGCAAACGGAAACGCAAACGGGATGGCGGCAGTAACTTCGTTACTGCGTTTACAATAGAGGGATTATTATTTCATTTTCCGACCCGTTACCGTTTGCGTTTGCGTTTCCGTTACCGATAAACTAGCAGTAACTAGAGTTACTGCCTCCGCTATTTTACCGAAGGTAAAAAGGGTGAGACCATCGCTTTACGGGAATTGAGAGTGCCGGCTTTGAAATAGAGAACAGCTATTGGTAATTTCTGTTTTGAAGTTTTGATGCGGCCATTAAGAGGCAAAAAGCTCTCTTCAAAATACTGCTGAAGCTCTTCTGCATTATCTCCTAAAAGTTCTAATTCAAGGTCTTTTGCATATTGTTTAATGGGAGGAGACTCTTGGAAAGCATTTAGAAATCTTTTTAGATGTCCGACAGATAGGTCGGTGCCAGATATTCCAATCCAGAGCTCATCTTTATGAGGATGTTCATCTTCTTTGCCCTTGTATACTTCATCGGCTCCCGCAATGGTGCTGACCATATGAAGATGAAGGTCATATTCAGGTTTTTCTTTGAAGGCTTCCATCGCATCTTCCCACCAAATTTGGCGAATAGTAGAGCGGTGTTTAAGATAAGTCTCTCTGTTTTTAGCAAATATTTTTGTTTGCCCAATTCTACAGCAGCCATTTTGCTCTTTGGTGTCCATGAATAGGGTAGAAGGGGCTTTTTTTGATGCTAGAAGAATATTTTTTTCCAAATCTTTTTCACGGAAGGCGTAGACCCTTTTGTAGAGGGAGTACATATCTTCATTTTGCAAAATATGGCGGGAGGCTTTCTTGAGGTAGTCTTTATCTCTGGGGATATCTTGCAAAGTGACGGTTTCAGTTGGCTTTTTTGCAATTAAGGACTTCATTCGGTTTAAAAGCTGCACGATGCAAATAATGTCTCTATGAGAGATTTTAGAGAGTAGATCGGTGTCATCGATTATTCCGTAGAGGAAGTGAATATATTCAATAAACTCTCTTTCCGGGTAGATATAATGACGGGTGTCTTTTGTAAGAATCTCACGGAAATGGAGCAATTTTGACAAAGCTCTTCCCTCTTCTAAAGAAGAGAGAGGGATCTTTTTTAAATTATTTTCTATCTCTTCTTTTTTCATCCCCAAGACTGAGTAGCGGTCATTGATATGAAATGCAAGTTCAGCAACTAAAGCATTAGAAGATTGGGAATCTCCAATAATCGCAAGTGGGGGAGTTAAGGTAGTCAGCTGGGACTTATGATGGTCTACAACACTAATAATTTCTAAGTAATTAGGTATAGATACCTCTTCTCGATTGCAAAAATCGCGAAGGGAGACAGTTCCTAAGGTATTCTTTCTTAGATCAGATGCATAGATGACGCCAACGGGATAGAAGAGATGGCGATCAGGGTAGGTGACAGTTAAATAGGAGTGGCCATCCATTTTATTGCGGATCTCTTCTACTTCTGCCCGGACGGTTACAAAGGTGGGTTTATAGTTAAAGACCTTTGTTTTGATTTTTAAAGCAATATCAAGCTTTTCCATGAAAGCGCGCAGATGCTGAATTGCAGTGTGAAGGCCTTCGATAATCTTTCCAAGTTCAGTGAAGATGTGGGGCCTATTTTCAATGAGCTTTCCCTGTTTATCAAAGATGCCCCCGCTTGCCAGGGTGTCCAGTAACGTGCGCATTTTGGAAAAATCTACGAGCATCATTTTGGATAAAGACGCACCGAACTCTGCAAAAGTAGCTTCTACTCCAGCATGCACCCCTAACACATCTTTTAAGAAAGTATTGAGGTTCTCTTTTTCTTTTTTGCTGAACTCTTGAACAGGGTCAGAATCTTTAATTTTTAATTGAAAAGTAGCCTCAATAAAGGGCGGGATATCCTCTCTTTTGAGACTAGGACGCGAAAAAAGAGAGATTAAATTGATATGGAGGTTATTCTCAAACCAGCGAATGCATTGGTTGATAAGAACAAGGACTTGGCGGGTAGTTTCGTAATCACTCGTTCTCCAATCTCCTAGGTAGTAGCCATCATCGCCTACGACAACGATTGCCTGCTTGTCCTTGTCATGGTGGATATGGCCGATATTATCTTCTACCTTCTTTGGCTGCATATCGCCTAAGGTCATAAGGTCGTTTGCGGTTAAAGAAAGTGTGGTCCTTGTCTTTAAAAGATGGGAAAATATCCCCTCGCCAAAAATATTTTTAAAAATCAGCTCCATCTCAATAAGAGATTCTGGGGCGCCGCCAGGGATATTCCAAAGGTGAAGGCTAGTTCCTACTTTTGCAGCAAAAGCATCCAGCCATCCCCAAAAAGAGGCAATCGTAGTGTCTAGATCCGGGGATTTATGGGCTGTTACAAAGTGCGATCCGGCATAGTATTTATTCATCCCGATGGGAAAAAGTACTTGATACTCATCTCTAGGGAGAAATTTACCAGCAATCTTTCCTCGAATATGTAGGTTTTCCTCAAGGGATAGTCCTGAGAATTGATTTAGCCAAAGCTCAAAACTTGTGAATGTATAGTGTTCGAGCCATTTTTTTTGGTCTACTTTTACAACAAAGTCCAGTACATGGCTTAAAAGAAAACAGGGTTCGGGCTCTTTTTGAATGAGCCCTAAAAGCGCCCGGTTGATCTGATCGCTGCGCTTTCTATCAGGTAAATTTTGAAATTCTTTTTTCTCAAACTGCTTGAAGAGAGAGTCAAGTTGCGAGAAGGTTTTTGGTTGAAAAACATAATCGCCAAGTAACATTAGGGGTTCCTCAAGAAAAAATGGATTGAGAAGGACTCGAACCTTCGACCGCCCGCTTAGAAGGCGGGTGCTCTATCCAGCTGAGCTATCAATCCGAAAGTATGCTGTAGAATCTAATTGGCTTTGATTCTAGCATAGAGTCTAAAATATGTCTTCTTTTGAAAAAATTTATTTAAGTCTTGGGGCAAATTTAACCTCTCCAAAAGATAAATTAAAGGCCGCCTTACAAGAGATAGAAAAGCTTCCCTCAACCAAGGTGAACAAGGTATCTTCCCTCTATCAAACAAAGCCTATTAGCTTCGTTCCTCAGGAGGATTTCCTCAACATCGCCTGCGAGCTTATCTCCTCTCTTCCTCCTTTTACATTACTTGCGCAATTGCAGGAAATTGAAAAAATGTTAGGCAAGGTTCCGAAACCTAAAAGTGATCCCCGTCCCATTGACATTGATATGATTTTTTATGGTTCTTTGACTTTGCAAACGGATAGCTTAATACTCCCTCATCCTCATTGGAGAAATAGGCTCTTTGTTTTAGTGCCATTAAATGAAATAGCAGATAGTATTGAAACTACTTCCCTTTCTTCTTTAATCGAATCCTTTTCAGAAGAAGAAAGAGAGGGAGTGCGTCTTTTTCAAAAGGATTGGTTTACACATGCTATCTTTTCAAGTCCGTGATTTTACAATTGGGAAAAATCAGCCTCTTGCGCTCCTATTAGGACCTTGCGTCATTGAAGATGAAAAGCATACTCTTTATATGGCTGCAGAGCTTAAGAAAATAACCTCCAGATTTCCTTTTCCTCTGATTTTCAAAGCAAGCTACGATAAAGCAAATCGCTCCTCTGGTAGATCTTTTCGAGGACCGGGCATAAAAAAGGGTCTTTCCATTTTGCAAAAAGTGCAAAAAGAGTTTGATCTTCCTGTTATTACTGATATTCACTCCCCGGACGAGGCAAAAGCTGCTGCTGAATATGTGGACATTCTACAAATTCCAGCCTTTCTCTGTAGACAAACGGATCTAATTTTAGCTGCTGCGGCAACGCAAAAACCGGTGAATATTAAAAAAGGGCAGTTTGTGGCTCCTTGGGATATGAAAAATGTTGTGGAAAAGATGGAATCCCAAGGCAACCGGAAGATTCTTCTAACTGACCGCGGGACTACTTTTGGCTATAATAATCTTGTAAGCGATATGCGGGCGATCCCGATCATGCAAGATTTGGGATATCCGGTCTGCTTTGATGCCTCTCACTCTGTTCAGCTTCCCGGTAGCCTTGGAGGCGCATCCGGAGGGGAGAGAAAATATATTCCTACTCTTGCAAAAGCAGCTGTCGCTGCGGGATGCAACGCTCTCTTTATCGAATGCCATTCGGATCCTGCTAATGCAAAAAGCGATGCTACTACTGTCGTTCCATTCGACATGTTGACCAATTTACTAGAAGAGATAGAACGCATTTATTTTGCATTACAGCAAGCCCATGCTCGTTAGATCTACGATCTTTTATTCCTTTCTTTTGGTTTTTTTAAGCAGCCTGATCGCCTATCAGCTCATTCATGTAAGAGCAGTGGATTATAAAGCCTATCAAGAGCTTGAGATGCAAAAAGCTGCGGCCATTGAGAAAAAATCGCTTTGGAAACCGTTAAAACAAGAGAGGAGAGAAGTTCAGAAGGATATTTATTTGCCTGAAGAAGGTGATCGCCTTCACTTAAGGATCATAAGCGTAAATTCAGAACTATCTTTTCGTTTTATCAATAAAAAACCTCAAATCGTAGAAAATTTGAAACAACTTCAATGTTGGATGCAGGATAAGATCTTAAATAATTCCCAGCATATCAGGTACTTTACAGCAAAAGAGGGAACCTATCTTTTTCCCTCTCACTTCTTTTATGCGCAAAAAGTTCATCTCTCTTTTTATCAATGCCCAGGCTATCTTCTCCCCACCTCTTTTTCCGAAGAGGACTCATTCTTAAATGGCTTTGCCAATGAAGTCTCTTTTCAATTGAATGAAAAGAGTCCCACCTTCACTGCTCACAAGCTAAAAGCCAAAATCTACCCCGATAAATCTCCT
>Ga0206942_1074_pt1 | contig 31432 bp, 33 predicted proteins | sample Alteio_BWOrgHeat_6_FD_153253 | JGI IMG/M metagenome (GOLD analysis project Ga0206942, IMG submission 153253) | Enriched cells from forest soil in Barre Woods Harvard Forest LTER site, Petersham, Massachusetts, United States -... | ecosystem: Environmental > Terrestrial > Soil > Temperate forest > O... | reverse complement strand
TCCTCACCACACTCCACTCCGGCGGCAAGTTCAGCAACAAGGCCTACCAAACCAGCGGCGGCCTGCACGGCGTCGGCATTTCCGTTGTCAACGCGCTTTCCGATGTTCTGGAAGTTGAAGTCGTGCGCAGCAAAGTAGTCTACCAGCAATCATTCGCACGAGGCCACGCCACCACCAAGCTCAAAAAAATCGGCACCGCCACCAACCGCCGCGGCACAACCATAACCTTCCACCCCGACCCGGAAATTTTCGGCACCAAACTGCAGTTTAAACCGGCGCGGGTTTACAATTTCATCAAATCCAAAGCCTATCTTTTCCGCGGCGTCGAAATCCGCTGGAAGTGCGATGCCTCGCTCATCACGCCGGAAATGGGCATCCCCGCCGAAGACACCATCCATTTCGAGGACGGCCTCGTCAGCTATTTGCGCGACGAGCTCCACGGCCGCACCACTATCACCGAGGAATTTTTCCACGGCGAGGCGGATTTGCCGGAAAAGCGCGGACACGTTGAGTGGTCAATCGCCTGGCCGCTTGACGGCGAAGGCTTCACCAAAACCTATTGCAATACAATCTACACCGCAATGGGCGGCACGCATGAATCCGGCTTGAAAACCGCGGTAACGAAAGCGGTGAAGGCTTATGGCGAATTTAAAGATAACAAAAAGCTCGAAAAAATCACCGCCGAAGATATTTTGGGTGAGGGCTGCGTCATACTTTCGCTGTTCCTGCAAAACCCGCAATTCCAGTCGCAAACCAAGGACCGCCTCACCAGCACCGAGGCCAGCAAACTGGTAGAAAACGCCGTCCGCGACCATTTCGACCACTGGCTCGGCGGCCATCCCGATGATGCGGCGAAACTGATTGAATATTTGGAAGAACGAATTGACGAGCGCCTCAACCGCAAGAAAAAAGAAGTTTCGCGCAAAACCGCAACCACCAGGCTGCGCTTACCCGGCAAGCTTGCAGATTGCAGCCGCGAAGGTTCGGAAGGCGCGGAAATTTTCATCGTCGAGGGTGATTCGGCGGGCGGCTCGGCCAAGCAGGCGCGGAGCCGCGAGTTCCAGGCGATATTGCCGCTGCGCGGAAAAATCCTCAACGTCGCTTCCGCGACGGCGGATAAAATTTTGCAGAACCAGGAAATCAACGACCTCGAAATTGCCCTCGGCTGCGGCACCGGCGCCAAATACAAGGAAGATGACTTGCGTTACGAGCGCGTAATCATCATGACCGACGCCGATGTTGACGGCGCGCATATCGCCGCGTTGCTGATGACGTTCTTCTACCAGCAAATGCCCGAGCTCATCAACAACGGCCACCTCTTCCTCGCCCAGCCACCGCTGTTCCGCATCTCCACCGGCAAGGAAGTTCACTACGCGGCGACCGACGAGCAAAAAGATAAAATCGTCGCCAGCATGAAAGGCAAGCCGGAAGTAAGCCGCTTCAAGGGTCTGGGTGAAATGACGCCGGCGCAATTGAAAGAAACCACGATGGAGACCAGCAAGCGCAAACTACTGAAAGTCCGCATCGAAGACGCGCTAGAGGCTGCCGACATCGTCGAAAAACTAATGGGCAAAAAACCGGAGCACCGCCTGAAATTCATCCAGGACAATTCGCAGTTTGCCGAGCAGCTGCTGGATATATAAACACCGCTATGGTGTGATTTTTGTTGACCGCGCTATTTTTTTCTGCTAATATCACTAAATGACCACGCTGCATATGGATACGTTGAGAGTATACGAAAACCTGAAATTGTCCGGGATGCCGGAGTTGCAAGCCAAGGCAGTTATTGAGGGATTTAAAACTGCCGAAATTGAAAACGTAGCGACTAAGGATGATATTACTGGGCTTAAGCTGGAAATTAGTGAGTTCAGACATGATATAATGCGCTGGATGATTGGCTTAATGATTGGGCAATACGGGCTGATTTTTGGATTATATCTTAAGTTTTGGAGCTAGTAATGCCTGGTGATATTTTCTTTTTTATTGCTGCATATTTCTTTATGCTTTCTTCCCTCAACAGCAAATAAACCCTACAAACAAATCACGCTCATCTGCCGCCCGTATTCTTTTTTGCCCTCCAGCGTCGCGCGGCGGTAGCTGAAAAACTTTTCGCCTTGCGTCAGCGTATCTTCATCCAGTTTTTTAACTTTCATGACCTTATTTTTATAAAGCTTGCTTTCCACATATCCCGGTAAATCGAACATATAATGGTTGGCTTTTACCGAGTTAACAAAAAAACGGTTGTTCTCCAGCGACTCACTCAAAAAAACCCCGACATAATCCAGCCCGACTTCGTATGATTTCTGATGGATGCATGGGCCGATTACGGCCTTTATTTCATAAGCCCCGAGGTTTTGCATGGCGCGGATGGTCGAGCCGATAATGCCAAACCGCGCCCCCCGCCACCCGGCGTGGATAGCGCCGACGACCGCGCCGTTTTCCGAGTACAGCAGCACCGGCACGCAATCCGCCGTCAGCACGCCAATGGGCAGGCCGAATTTATCGGTCACCAATGCATCCGCCGTATAATTTCCCGGTGAGTTTATCACCAGCGCCACATCGCTATGGGTTTGCTTGGCAGTGATGATTTCGCTGCAGTGTAGCTCACGTTCAATTATTTTGCGGTTGGCGGCGACTTTTTCCATATCATCGCCGGAGCCGAAGCCGCAATTTAGCGAGGCAAAGTCACCGCCACTCACTCCCCCCTCGCGGGTGAAAAAACCGTGTTTTGCCGCTATCAGGTCAGATTTTAAAAACATAATACTTTAAACAATTCACCCATCTGCTTTTCATCAATAAGCCGTGCCAGGTCGGCCTCTTTGTTTAATATCCTTGCCCGAACATCGGCACCATGGGCAAGCAAAAACTCGCGTTGTGAGCTAATACTATGATTTTTTGCTGAATATCTGGTTAATATTGCCTTAAACGCGGCAAAATCGACATGTGCAGTGAGGTCGCATTCACCCGGATTTTCAAGCACTTGCTGATATTTATGCCCGCGGAGCGCCTGCAGCGTGTTGCCGTGGCCGTGGACATATCCGTAATCAATAATTATTCCCGCCGCCGCGGTTTTGGCGAGCTGTTCCATAATTTCTAAACCAAGCGGGCAGGTTTCCTTGACCAGACCGTCCTCGGCAACAATATCAAATGCAAGTTTCTCGCCATCAGCAATAATTTTCCTCTCTCGCCCGGCGACGAATTGCTTGATGGGCAGCGCATCAAAAAACTCGTTGGCGATTATTATGCAAGGGATGTCGAGCGCAGGTATTTTTTTATGCCATTCAACGTTGTGGGCTTTCAATTTCTCCTGCTGGAGTTTCTGCAAAACCGGGCTGGTTTCCACCATATGGATTTCCGGCTTAAATAATGGCGCAACCTTTATCGCCCGCAACAAATCCGCCATCAGCGTGCCGCGCCCGGGGCCGAGCTCGACCAGCGCGCATTTTGGCGGGCGGCCGATTTTTTCCCAGGCGGTGATTGCCCAGACGCCGATTATTTCCCCGAAAACTTGAGAAATTTCCGGCGCGGTAATGAAATCCCCATCTACGCCAAGAGGGTCGCGGCTGGCGTAATAATGCGTGTTACATATCTCCATATAGCGGTCAACCGCCATCGCGCCGCCGCTGTTTATTTCATCAATAATCTGTGTTTTAAGCCGTGACATTCCTGCGGCGCGACCACGCGATTAAATAAATCCCCAGCAACAGCATCGGGATGCATAAAATCTGCCCCATGGTGATATATTGGAAAAAATAGCCAAGCTGCGCATCCGGCTCGCGCAGGCATTCGGCGATGATGCGGAAAATGCCATAGCAAACCAAAAACGCGCCGCAGAGAAAGCCGGGGTTTTTCCATTTGTTGAATCTCCAGAATAAAACCGAAAGCACGACGAACATAGTAAAACCTTCCAGCGACGCCTCCAGCAATTGGCTGGGGAAGCGCGGCTGCCCGTCGCTATTGGGGAATATCATGCCGAAAGCCGATGTAGTAGGGCGGCCGTAAAGCTCACCATTGATAAAATTCGCCAGCCGCCCAAGCCCAAGCCCGATTGGCGAAACACAAGCGGCGATATCCATCACCGGGAAAAATTGCATTTTATATTTGCGGCAGAAAAAATAAATCGCCAAAACCGTCCCCGTCATCCCGCCGTGAAATGACATGCCCCCCTGCCATAAGTAGAAAATTTCCACCGGGTGGTGGAGGAAATAGGCGGTATTGTAAAATATCACATAACCGAGCCGCCCGCCGAGGATGAGGCCGACAACTATCCACGATAATATCGCATCAAACTGTTTCTGGTTGATGAACTGGGCGCGGCCGTTCATTTTGCCCGCATACCACCAGCCCGCCAGAATCCCGGTAATATAGGCCAGCGAGTACCACCTGATGGCGAGTGGACCAATTTGCAACGCAATTGGGTCAATATTTGGATATTTCAGCATGATTACTTGTTTTTTGCATCCGGATATTTAATATAGATTTTTTACCAGCATTAAAAGATAAAACGATTCCGGGAGGATAAGCATATGGCAGAAAATAAATTTTTGGACGATATCGCCAAATTCGGCAACACCACGCTCAGCGCCATGGGCAGCATGCAAAAACAGGTGCGCAAATGGGCGGGCGAGCAGGTGGATACGGTGATTGAAAATATGGATTTGGTGACCAGACAGCAATTGGATGCATATAAAAGGCGCATCGAGGAGCTGGAGGAGCGGCTGGCAAGTTTGGAAACGGGCAGGCCTAAAAAGCCGAAAGCCAAAACCGCCGCCAAATCAAAAACCAAAGACGCGTAGTGAAAATCCTGCTCATCGGCTGCGGCAAAATGGGCTCAGGCCTGTTGGACGGCTGGCAGAAAAGCGGGATTGCGGCTGCCGATATAACCGTAGTTGACCCGTTCTACGAGGGCAAGATCACCTCCTATGGTTTCGCCGAGGACATAAATAAAAATTACACGCCGGATTTTGTTTTGCTGGCGGTGAAACCCCAGAATATTGACGAAATCATGCCCCACCTGAAAAGGTTCAGCGGCGCGGTTTTTATTTCCATCATCGCCGGAAAAACTATTGCTTATTTCAGGAAGCAGCTCCCCAATGCCGTAATAATCCGCACCATGCCCAACCTCCCGGCATTAATAGGCAAGGGCATAACCGCCGCCGTTGCCGGGCAAAAGCTGGAAGCAAAAGTAAAATCCGCCGTCATAAAATTATTGGAGCCATGCGGTAAATTAATATGGCTGGACGATGAAAACCTCATAAATTCCGTCACCGCCATTTCCGGCAGTGGCCCGGCCTATGTGTTTTTATTCGCCCAAAGCCTTATAGAAGCGGGGCAGGAGCTTGGACTGGATGAAGCGACCGCCAAAGAATTAGTGCTGGAAACCATCAAAGGCAGCATCGCCCTGGCGGAAACATCCGGTGATAATTTGGTCACTTTGAAAGAAAATGTCACCAGCAAGGGCGGCACGACGGCAGCGGCATTGGAAGTGCTGGAAACCGGCGACGCCTTAAAAAAGCTAATAAAGACAGCAAGTAAACAGGCAAAGTTGCGGGCTGAGGAATTAGCCGGTTAATATTCATGCTGCAATGCAGCAATTTACCACTTGACATTTTGCTGCGCTGCAATATATTAGCCTTACCAAACAAACAACAGGAGTTTTTACCATGGCCTCTAACCAAAACAACAGCAACCAATACGCTAATCAATTCCAGGATTATTTCAAATCATTTACCAACGGCTTCAGCGCCAAGCAACCCAGCCCGGTTGATTTCCAAAAACTCAGCCAAATACAGCAAAGCGCGGTCGAATGCCTGACTGCGGCCAATAAGGCGCTGTTTGACGGCATCCAGAAACTGGTAAAATCGCAAAGCGAATTCTTCCAGGAACAGGCGCAAGTGGCGGCAAACATCGCCAGCAAAACCCTCTCGGCGCAAACCCCGGAAGCGGCAATCGACAACCACACCCGCTACGCCCAGCATTATTTTGACGCCAATTTGCAAAATGCGCAAAACGTCGCCAAATCGGCCTCCGACACTTCCGTGAAAGTGTTCGACATCCTCAACAAACAAGCCGTAGAAAACTTAAGCGAATTCTCCCGCAAGGCCAAGAAGGCGGCTAACGCTTAACCACCTGAGAGTATAATATTAAAGAGCGCTCCAAGTAGGGGCGTTTTTTATTGTCATTTATGGATTCGTCATTGCGGGCGCTTGACCCGCAATCCATCACGCAACTACCTCCTGACATTCATGTTCGCAAGTCATTTAACGATGGATTGCGGCTCGTAGGCCGCAATGACGAATAATAGTGAAGCGCTACTTCGGCAACTTCACCACCGCCCTTAAACCGCCAAGCTCCGAATCCGCCAGCTCCACCGTGCCGCCATGCGCATGGACGATGTCGCGGACGATTGAAAGGCCCAAGCCAATCCCGCCGGTAGATTTATTGCGCGAGGCCTCCATGCGGTAGAACGGCCGGAAAACATCCTCACGCGCTGCTGCCGGAATGCCGGGGCCGTTATCATCGACAATTATCAAAATCGCATCCTGCCACGACACCAGCGAAATTTCCGCCCTGTTGCCGTATTTCACCGCATTCTCAATCAAATTCGCCACCACCCGCGACATTTGGAACGGCTTTATCTTCGCCTTGATGGCCTTGGCCGGAGCTTCAAATTTAATCGCCGTACCATCAGCATTATACTTCGCCACCACGCCATTTATCAACTGCCCCAAATCCGTCTCCGGCGCTTCCTCGCCCTCGTCGCCGCGCACGAATTCGAGGTATGCATTCACCATCGATTCCATCTCATTTATATCCTCTGAAATCCCGACGAGCGCCTCGTTATCATTCTTCTCGCGCAGCATGGCAATTTCCAGCTTCATCCTTGTCAGCGGCGTGCGTAAATCATGTGAAATCCCCGCCAGCATTTCCGTGCGTTGTTTAATATGCCTGCTAATCCTCTCTTTCATCAGCAAAAACGCGTTCGCCGCCTGCCTAATTTCCTTGGCGCCTTCGGGTTTGAACTTGGCAGGCAGTTCATGCCCACGGCCAAAATTATCCGCCGAGCGCGCCAGCCGGATAATGGGCCGAATCTGGTTACGCAAAAACGCCACCGCAATAATCGTCATCAGCAAACTGACACCGAGCATCCATATGATGAAAATATAACTGGTCGAATCATAAAGCCGCTTATCCGGCACCTCCACCAGCAGCGCCTTGCCGTCGCCCAAATTGACGCGGGTGAGGATTTGCGAGCCGTCCATTGTCGCATAAAGGGCAAAATTATCGCTGATGCGCTCAGATAACCTTCGGCGGTAGGCTTTCAGGTTATACATTTTATAATCCTGCACATATTTATCAGCATTGTCCCTGGTGCTGTAAACCGCCTTCATCTGGAACAGGTTCTGCGATTTATCAATAAACCTCTGCCGCGCCTCGTCATCAGTGTTGCGCTCCATATAGGAAACAATCGTCGCCACCTCATCGGCCAGCGACGAGGTAAAATGGCGGCTGACGTTTTTCGACTGGCGCTCGTAAAAAATATAAACCGTGAACGCCTGCGCCAAAATCACCGGCACAATCAATATCAGCAATGTCCTGCGATAGAGGGATTTGGGCAGGTATCTTTTTACAATTTTGAGCATTTATCCAATTTTTAACCTATAACCGGCGCCACGCACGGTTTGAATATAGAGATTTTTTTCAGCCGAGTCTGCTAGTTTCTTTCTTAAGCGCGCCACCTGCACATCCACCGCCCGCTCTTTTATACCGCCAAGTTTTGCCGCCAGCGCACTTCGAGCAATAACTTGGCCGGAATTTTCCGCCAGTATATTCATAAGCTCTAACTCCGCCCCGGTCAGCCCTAGAGCGGCAAAATCAAATTTACCCTGCGGCTGGCGTTTTAATATCGCCCGCACGCGCAGCACCAGCTCCTTGGGCTCAAACGGCTTGGCGAGATAATCATCCGCGCCGGTTTCCAGCCCGGTGATGCGGTCGCTGGATTCATTCTGCGCGGTGAGCATCAGCACCGGGATTTGCGAGGTTTTGCGCAACTCATGCAAAAATTCAAAACCCGTCTCACCCGGCATCATTACATCCAGAATTATCAAATCAAACCGCAGAAATTTCAAAACCTCCCGCGCATTTTTTGCCCCGGCGGCGGCAGCGATGATAAAACCATTCTCCTTCAAATACCTGCCAATCAGCCCGCGCAGGCGGTTGTCATCGTCAACTATAAGGATATGGGGCAAGGTGGATTTCATGCGACTTACTTACCACAATTGTCATTCCTGCGAAAGCAGGAATCTTAGCTTCTATTGTAGCAAAGATCCCAGCTTTTGCTGGATGACATAGACTTGGCTAAGCCGCTATTTTCTGTTTATAATTCTTGATGCGCCGCTCCAGCTCTGGCCTGAAATGCCTAATCAGCCCCTGCACCGGCCATGCCGCGGCGTCGCCCAGGGCGCAAATTGTGTGGCCTTCGATTTGCGTCGTCAACTCCAGCAAACGGTCAATTTCACCAATTTCCGCTTCGCCCTTCACCATCCGCTTCATCGTCCGGTACAGCCAGCCCGTGCCCTCGCGGCATGGCGTGCATTGGCCGCATGATTCATGCATGTAAAATTTCGACAGCCGCGTAATGGCCTCGACGATGTCGGTGGATTTATCCATGACAATAACCCCCGCCGTGCCGAGGCCGGATTTGACGGCTTTCAACGAATCAAAATCCATCAGCACCGTATCGCAAATTTCCTTCGGCAGCAGCGGCACGCTTGACCCGCCCGGAATAACGGCGAGCAAATTATCCCAGCCACCGCGCACGCCGCCGGCATATTTTTCAATTAATTCTTTCAGCGGAATTCCCATCGCCTCCTCAACATTGCACGGCGTGTTGACATGCCCGGAAATGCAATAAATTTTCGTCCCGACATTGTTTGGTCTGCCGATCCCCGCAAACCACGCCGCGCCGCGCCGCAAAATTTCCGGCACCACGGCGATTGATTCGACATTGTTCACCGTTGTCGGACACCCATACAAACCCGCTCCGGCGGGGAAGGGCGGCTTCAGGCGCGGCTGGCCTTTTTTGCCCTCGAGCGATTCGAGCAGCGCGGTTTCCTCACCGCAAATATAAGCCCCCGCGCCGCGATGCAGGTACAAATCAAAATCAAACCCGCTGCCCGCCGCATTTTTTCCGAGCAGCCCGGCAGCATAAGCTTCATCAATCGCCGTTTGCAAATTGACCGCCTCATTATAAAACTCGCCGCGAATGTAAATGTAACAAACATGCGCCCGGATCGCATATGACGCAATCAAACACCCCTCAATCAGCTTATGCGGGTCATGCCGCAAAATGTCGCGGTCCTTGCAGGTGCCCGGCTCCGACTCATCTGCGTTCACCACCAGATAAGACGGCCGCGAGTCACTTTTCGGCATAAACGACCATTTCATCCCCGTAGAAAAACCCGCGCCGCCACGCCCGCGCAGGCCGGAATTTTTCACCTCATTAATAATCCAATCCTGCCCATTTTTAATGAACTCCGCCGTCCGCTCCCAATCCCCACGCTTCCGCGCCGCCTGCAAACCAAACGATTCGCGGCCATAGAGATTGGTGAATATTTTGTCTTTATCAGCTAATGCCATTTTGTTTCTCAAAATATTTTTTACGCCTGTAGTCGCATATGTAATTAACAATACGTATAGAGACGGCTAGCATAAAACCATTGGCTAAATAATGTTCAGCTGTTTGAAGGTGCTGAGTTGATTTTATATAGTCATACATAAAATCATATAATGAGTTCAAGCCAGTAAGTATGACTGCGAGTAATACCGCATCGAACATACTTCCTCTTGGAATACTTTTGATTTCGCGCTGTCTTTTTTCTGAATATTTAGTTGCTTCTTGTTTTTTCCTCACTTAGCCCCCTTCGGCGCGCTACACTGCCGCCCAATCATCGACCCGCACGGCAGCGGCTTACCATCACGCACAGGGCTAAATAATATTTTCAATCGCATTGTCATAATATTTTTCTTTGACGATATTAAATGATTTTTCCAGCTCAACGAAATTGCTTTTGATATGCGCATATAACTCCGCCGCCAGTTCTTCGTTATAGGAGTGGACGGCGAGGTTGCGGTCTTTCATCATATCCAGCCAGTTCTGGTCATCTTCAATCCAGTTCTGGACATAGGCCTGTTCCATCGCCTCGCGCGGGGATTTTGTGCTTATCGTCTCAAATTCCTCCAACAGGTGCTTAAATAATTTCCAGAATAATTCCATGACGAAAATAAAATGGAAAATCACCAGGCTGCGCTTTTCTTCTTTTGCCAGCTTGGTGTTTTTTAAATATTTTCTGAGCTGCGACATCGCATCTTCAAGTTGGGCGTAATTAATAAACCAGTTTTTGTTCAAAAATATAATCTTGCCGTCGCGCTTTATTTGCGCGCGCATCTTCGCGTCAGCGGTTGAATATTCCAGCATATCCATAGGCAGCAGCGAGGCGGCCTTGATTATGTCCTCAATCTCAAACCATTTTTTGCCGGGAATTTTTTTATCTGAAACAATAGCCAAATCTATATCAGCTTTTGTGCCATTGCTTTTCCGCGCCCGCGAGCCAAAAACCGCCACAGCTTTAATTTCAGGAAATTGCTCCAGCCTATAAACCGCTTCCTTTAATTCTTTGGGAATATTGGCCATTATTTTTTTGACTCCTTCGGCGCGCTGCACTGCCGCCCAATCTGCGAGCCCCTCGGCAGCGGCTTGCCATCACGCACCGAGTTCAAAACTTTCTCAGTCGAAGCCGCATCCATATCCTCATAAAAATCATCATTCACCCACAAAATCGGCGCGTTGACGCAGGCGCCTAGGCATTCCATTTCCTTCAAGGTGAATTTGCCGTCGGCAGTTGTTTCGCCAACTTTCACGCCGAGATTTTTGGTGCACGCATCGGTCACCGCATCACTCCCGCGCAGCCAGCACGGCGTGGTACGGCACACCCAAACCACATTCGCGCCGACGGCTTGAGTGTGGAACTGCTCGTAAAACGTCGCTACTTCCTGCACGCGGATATATGGCATGTTCAAATATTCGCCGACTCCTTCAATCGCCTCGCGCGGCAGCCAGCCGCCGCTTTGCCGCTGCGCCAGATCCAGAAGCGGCAGCACGGCGGAAAAATGCCGGTTTTCCGGATATTTCGCCACAATCGCCGCAGCCTTCTTGGCGTTGTTCTTATCGAATTCAAACTTGGGTTTTTGCGCGGCTGCGTTTTTCATGCCTGGACTATAACTTATTCAATGCCATAAGCAATATTGACATTCACCACAACCTTGATTTTGCCCATAGTTGCCACATCTGTTGCCGGCGCGCTTGCCACTGCTGCCATTGCCCGCATCATCATTGGCCGCGGCGGCGTTTCAGCACTTTCGTCGAATGATTCAAAGTGAATTGGCTTGCCCAATTTCACATTCAGCTTGGCCGCGATTTTATCAGCTTTCGCTTTTGCTGCATCAATCGCCATATCGCGCGCCTGGTCGCGGAATTTGCCAATATCCTTCACGCCATATTGCCCGGTGTTGACATTGCTCGCGCCGCCTTCGGAAAGACCTTCGATGAGCGCGTCATATTTCGTCAAATCTTCTAATTTAATTTCCACGGAGCGGTTCACATCATAATAATCAATTTTGCTATTATCACATTTCGGCTGCGGATTTTGCGAGGTAGGGAAGCACTGCACATAAACCGGGTTTATCGAAACAAAATTTGATTTTATCGCCGCTTTCGCCAGCCCGGCTTTTTCGATTACGCTGAGCAGGTTTGAATATTTCTTCTGGTTCTCATCTTTAGCAGCACCCAGATTCCTGTCATGCGTATCAATCCCCGCCGAAATCACCACATTATCCACCGCCGCCTCAACCTCGCCAATGCCGTTGATGTTGATGGCGTGTTCGAAGTTATCTGCTGCATGCGCTGATGTCGCTAACAGCAATACAAAGATAAAAGCTAATTTATTCATGGGCTAACCTATTTTTTTATTAAGCGCCGCTCAATACGCATTACTGCAGGAGTAGCTTCAGATGCACCTGGAACTATCCATATCATATCATCCTTTTTCATGCCGTTGGATATATCTGAATCCATAATAAAACACTGGAATTTCTGCCAAGGTTTATCATCTCGAAGAATTGTTATAATGCCATTATCAACACTGAAAGTGAATTTACCGGCCAATTTTGAATGACCATAAACCTCTTTGACAAAATTGGTCAAATCTTCCTTACTCTTAAAACTAACATTTGCTGCTTCTTTTCTTCCATCATAAGCAAAATTGTGCTCACTAAAAATCAGATATTCGTATGGAAAGTTTTTAAAATTTTCAGTCAGCGGTCCCGGCGGATTCTCATTAAAACCCGCGGTTTGCCAAAGCCCTACCGGATCAGACGATTGGCATTGATGCTTCGCTTCTTCAGCTTGCGCCGGAATAGAGAATAATAGAACTAGAATTAAAAATAATTTTTTCATCGGTCAATCTCCCCAAATACGATGTCTTGTGTTGCTATTAATGCTGTAACATCGGCCAGCAAATGCCCGCGCGACATGAAGTCCAATGCCTGCAAATGCGGGAAGCCGGGGGCGCGCAGGAATGAGCGGTAGGGTTTGCTGCCGCCGTCGCTCACCAGATAAACCCCGAATTCGCCCTTAGGCGCTTCGACTGCCGTATAGGTTTCGCCTTTCGGCACGCGGTAGCCCTCGGTATATAATTTGAAATGGTGGATGAGCGCTTCCATCGAGCGTTTCATCTCGGCGCGTTTTGGCGGCGCAACTTTGCGGTCACTGGTTTTTACCTCGCCGCCCGGCATTTTCTCGCAACATTGTTTGATGATTCTCAAACTCTGCCGCATCTCCTCAACGCGAATCAGATAACGGTCGTAACAATCCCCATTTTTACCAATCGGGATATCAAATTCCATCTGCGCATAAACATCATATGGTTGTGACTTACGCAAATCCCACGCCACGCCAGAACCACGCAGCATCGGCCCCGAAAAACCCCAATCTAAAGCTTCTTCGCGTGTGACAATGCCGATATCCACCGTCCGCTGCTTGAACACGCGGTTTTCGGTCAGCAAATCATCAACATCGTCAAGATATTTCACAAAAGTCGTCGCGAATTTGTAAATATCATCAATCAATTTCTGCTCAATATCCATCGCCACGCCGCCGGGACGGAAATAGGCGGAGTGGAAGCGCGCGCCAGATGCCCGCTCATAAAATTCCAGCATTTTCTCGCGCTCCTCGAACAGCCAGAGCAGCGGCGTCATCGCGCCAACGTCAAGCGCGCCGGTAGTGATGTTGAGGATATGGTTCAAAATCCGCGTAATTTCGGCAAACATGACGCGGATAAATTGCGCCCGCACCGGCACTTCGCAGCCAATCAGCTTTTCCACCGCCAGCGCCCAGGCGTGCTCCTGGCACATCGGCGAGACATAATCCAGCCGGTCAAAATAGGGCAGGGCTTGCAGGTAGGTTTTATACTCAATCAGCTTTTCCGTACCGCGGTGCAGCAGCCCAATATGCGGGTCGGCGCGCTCAACAACTTCGCCGTCCATTTTCAGAATCAGCCTGAGAACCCCATGCGCCGCCGGGTGCTGCGGGCCGAAATTGATGGTAACACGGCCATCATCACGCGATTCGACAAGTTTTTCGATGTCTACTGCCATACCCTATTATAAATCGCCTAAATATAAAACGCTCTTTTTATATCTGGTTTTGGTAAGTTTTTTAATGAAATTTTTATCAGCTGTCACCAAGGGGATATCCAAATCCAGTGAGAGCGCCAGATATATGCAATCATAAATATAATCATGATTGATTTCGCCAGTCAGCGCGTATGCCTTTTTTATATACTTGCGGCATGGATAGTAAGTTATATTTTCAATATCATGCAGCGCGTTTATAAAAATTGCCGCATCCTCGTCATTAATCTGCTTTCTTCTTTTTGCCTTCCATATCGCATTGCTTACTTCGTATAAAATTGTTTCCGGGGCAGAGAGGTTATAACTATCTTGTAAATCTACGGCTTTTTGTGAATTGATTTCATTCAAAAACCAGGCGGTGAACACGCTGGCATCCATTATTAAATCTTTCATTGCTACCATTCTTCTCTGGATTGCCGAATAAGCTCAACAGAACTGGAGAACTTTTTGCCCTTATTCCGCTTGGCCTGCGCTTTGCGTGACGCCTCCAGCTTTTTCATTATCTCAGCTTTGCCATCCTTTTGGACTTTAGTGAAAGGCTCATAATTATTTTCAGCCAAAATTCTCGCCACTTCCGTAGCGATAACGCCGGAATATTTATGCATCGCCTGGTTTATCATTGACTGAATTTCATGTTTTGTCATATATTTATTATATTATATTTTCCTATTAGATACAAGCACCGCATCACTTATCAAACTCCACATTATCATTCATCGAATTCTTGCCAATCTCCGTAATCTGCCCGGTCTTCACCACAATCTGGTACGGGTAATCAAAGGCGTCGCTGGTCGCCGCATCAACTACCGCGCCGACGCCAAGCCCCGCCACCGCGCCGGTATAGCCGAGGCCGCTGACGTCAGAGTAAACTATCGCCTGGCCCTTCAAAGCCCCGTGATCGGTGGTGCAGGAAATATCCATCGGGTAATATGAACGGCTAATATCAGCCTCGCCCGGCACAATCACGGTTTGCTTGGGCGCATAACGTTCCGCCACCGTGCAATTGCCCGCCACATCCGGCTCTAAGCGTATAGAAACATGCTGCCTATTCCCCTGCAAAATCGAGGCGCAAGCCGCGAGGGCAGCCAGTAATGATAACAAAAATACTTTTTTCATTTCCTTCTCTCCATTTTGTCATCCCATTCCCACATTGTCATCCCATTCCCCACATTGTCATCCCAGCGAAAGCTGGGATCTTAGCTTAGGATATCATTATACAAATCATTCCATGCAGGATTGAATTTTTCTATCAACTCAATTTTCCAATCCCGCTTCCAGGTTTTGATTCTTTTTTCTCTTAATATAGCTTCTTCAATACTACTATGAATTTCGTAATAAACTAACTTTTTTATAAAATATTTCTTAGTGAAGCTGTTTTCAAACAAGCCTTCCCTATGTTCAAAAATCCGCCTGATTAAATCAGAAGTTACGCCGACATATAGTTTACCCAATTTTTTGCTGGCGAGGATATAAACGTAATATTGCTGCATAATGCTCCTCTTTTACATTGTCATCCCAGCGAAAGCTGGGATCTTTGCTTTGGCCTAAGCTAAGATTCCAGCTTTCGCTGGAATGACGGTTAGGTGGCTAGTTTAGCAGGCGGGGCAGGCGGCGCGCTGCCGGCCTTCTCGTCGCCCTTCAATTCATTCGGGATAATATATTTCGCGCCGTCCCACGGTGAAGAAAAATCAAAATTGCGGAATTCCTGCACCAGATTGACCGGCTCATAAACCACCGCTTTTTCTTCCTCATCATAACGCACCTGGTAAAACCCCGTCAGCGGGAAATCCTTACGCAGCGGGTGGCCTTCAAAACCATAATCAGTGAGGATGCGCCGCAAATCCGGATGGCCGAAGAATTTGACGCCGAACATATCCCACACCTCGCGCTCAAACCAGTTGGCGGAGTTGTAGATGCCCGTCACCGTCGGCACCGGCGTCGCCTCATCAGTGCGGATTTTCACAATCACCCGCCGGTTAAACTTTAACGACAGCAGCAGGTAAACCACTTCAAACCGCTTCTCATCCTCCGGATAATCCGCCGCCGTCACCGCCTGCAATTGCTCGAAACGGCATTTTTCGTCGCTGCGCAGGAAATATAATATATCATGAATTTTCTCCGCCGCCGCATGGACGATGATTTCGTCTTTGAACAAATCAATGGAATCGACCGACTTGCCCAGCTCGGCGATTAGATATTCTTTAAATTCAGAATTTGGGTTATTATCTGCCATAGCTAGTAATTATGATAATTTTCAGCCATTGGCAAATATAATAGCTATCGCCCAACTATTTCGAGAAACTTTTTTGTATCACGCGCTTCGTAATGCTTCTTCCACTTAGTAATCGCCTGATTCGTATCCGCAAAATATTCTTCTGCCGTTTGAGTCGGCCTAAGCTGGGTTGTTAGTTTTGCAGAAGATTCTTCAGGCCATTCTCCGCTTTGATTTACCAAATCAAGCGAATTGGCATCAGCTTTGTCATCACCCATAAAATCTCCCGATTAGCTTAAGCTTAGAACGCCACTATACCCTAAATTTCCGCGTCCGTTTAATCTTTTTTTGCAACTGCAAAATCCCGTAAAGCAGCGCCTCCGCCGTCGGCGGGCAGCCGGGGACGTAAACATCCACCGGCACAATGCGGTCGCAGCCCCTAACCACCGAATAACTATAATGATAATAACCACCGCCATTGGCACAGCTTCCCATTGAAATCACCCAGCGCGGCTCGGCCATCTGGTCATAAACCTTACGCAGGGCAGGGGCCATTTTGTTGGTCAGCGTGCCCGCCACAATCATCACATCGCTTTGCCGCGGGGAGGGGCGGAACACCACGCCGAACCTGTCCATATCATAACGCGAAGCAGCGGTCTGCATCATCTCCACCGCGCAGCAAGCCAGCCCAAACGTCATCGGCCACATGCTGCCGCCATGCGCCCACGCGAAAAGCTTATCAAGCTGGGTGACAACAAACCCCCGCTCCTCAAATTCCTTATTGACGCGCTTGAGCAGGTCGTCCTGGTTTTGTGCCGCTACTGCCAATTCAACGCTCCCTTTCTCCATTCATATATAAAGCCCACCGTCAGCACCGCCAAAAACACCATCATGCTCCAGAAGCCGAACATGCCGATTTGCTTCAGCACAATCGCCCACGGGAATAAAAAGGCAATTTCGAGGTCGAATATTATGAACAGAATCGAAACCAGATAAAACTGCACATCAAACTTGCGCCGCGCATCGCCGAAGCTCTCAAAACCGCATTCATAGGCCGAGTTTTTCTCCTTATCCGGCCTCGTGCGCGCCATAACCAGCGGAATTACCGCAAAAAGCAGCGAAATCCCTACCGCCACGGCCAAAAACACCAGAATCGGGAAATATTGGTTTATGTAATTCATGCGCCGATTTTAGCTTTAAGTCACAAAGTTGCAAGTCGCAAAGACGCAAAGCAAAAAATCCTTGCGACTTTGAGACTTTGCGACTTGCAATAACCACACAAACACGCTAAAGTTCCAAGACTATTGTTAACCTACAAAGCAATTGATGGACGCGACTGAATCTATCCCGGAGGACGGGAGTAAGCCCCAAAATGGTAACGGCAAAAATGGGGCGGAAAAAGGCAAGGTAAAGGGCTGGATAAAAGGCCTGCTTACCAAGAATGAGGAGCAATCCTTAAAAAACGAGCTGGAAGAAATTATCCAGGAGCATGAGGAAGACGGCAATTTAGCCTCCTCAGAAAATACGATTTTGCGCAATGTGCTGAAATTCGACGAATTGCGGGTGACCAATGTCATGACGCAAAGGCTGTATATCTGCGCCGTGCAGGCGGATATTTCACTCGAGGAGCTAAAAAAATACGTCAGCGAAAACGAGCACACGCGCATCCCGGTTTTCGACAAAAACCTCGATGACGTCGTCGGCTTCATCCACATCAAAGACCTCATGCGCTACTGGGTTGAGCCGAAAAAATTCAAGCTCCATGAGATTTTGCGGGAAATTTTATATGTGCCGCCGTCGATGAAAATCAATAATTTGCTGGTGAAAATGCAGGCCGAGCGCACGCATATGGCGGTGGTGGTTGATGAATATGGCGGCACCACGGGGCTGGTGACAATTGAGGATTTGATGGAGGAAATCGTCGGCGAAATCGAGGACGAGCACGACGAGGAAAACCAGGAAGAATGCATCCGGCTCGACGACAGCAATTATGAAGTTTTGGCGCGGGTTGAAATAAAAAAGCTGGAGGAAATCCTCAACATCAAAATCCCCAAAAACGCCGACCATGACTATGAAACCATTGGCGGGCTGATTTTTAGCATCCTCGGTAAAATCCCGCGCATCGGCGAGAGCGTTAAGCTGGAAAACGGGCTGCTGTTCAAAGTCATCGACGCCGACAAGCGCCGGATTAAAAAAGTAAAAATCACCGCCACTGCGCCTATTGCCACCGGCGATGACCCTGGTATATAAAATTTACGCTTATACAGATTAGGCAGCGAATTTGCCCATAACATATTGTAATATATAAGCCGTATTTCTGTGTTTCTGTATTTCTGTGTTTACGGAAATACAGATTTCAGGTTATTTTTTAAAATTTCAAAAACCACTATTTTGAATCATAAAACCTTGCCCAATTACCGCCGGTAATGATATTAGCTTCTTGTATGGAATATATCTCAACCCGCGGCGGCGATACTGCGCCTGATTTCAAAACCGCCGTCATGGCCGGGCTGGCGAGCGACGGGGGGCTTTTTGTGCCCGCCGAATACCCCAAATTCAGCGCCAAAAAAATTGCCGCGTTTAAAAACCTGTCATATCACGAACTCGCCTATGAAATAATTTCCCCCTATGTCGGCGATTCCATTCCCGCCGCGGATTTGAAGAAGATGTTGGCGGAAACCTACTCGCCGAAAATTTTCCACCACCCGCAAATTGCGCCGCTTAAAAAATTATATGAAGGCGAATATATATTGGAGCTTTTCCACGGGCCGACGCTGGCATTTAAGGATTTCGCCCTGCAATTTTTAGGGCGCGTGTTTGATTATTTTTTGGCGCAATCGGGTGAAAAAATAAATATCCTCGGCGCCACCAGCGGTGATACCGGCTCAGCGGCAATTGCGGGCTGCATGGGGCGCAAGAACATCAATATTTTCATTCTCCATCCAAAGGGCAGGGTATCGGAAGTCCAGCGGCGGCAGATGACGACGGTGCTTGCCGATAACGTCTTCAACATCGCCATCGAGGGCAATTTTGATGATTGCCAGAACCTGGTGAAGGAAATTTTCGGCGACCCTGCGTTCAAGAAAAAATATAATCTCAGCGCCGTAAACTCCATCAACTGGGCGCGGATTGTGGCGCAGATAGTTTATTATTTCTATGCGGCATTGCAATTGGGCGCACCATCACAAAAAATCAGCTTCTCAGTGCCGACCGGCAATTTCGGTGATATCCTCGCCGGTTACATCGCCCATAAAATGGGGCTGCCGGTTGAGAAACTGGTAATTGCCACCAACAGCAATGATATTCTGCACCGGTTTTTGACCACCGGAACCTATAAAAAACAACCGGTAATTCACACGCTTTCACCCAGCATGGATATCCAGATTTCCAGCAATTTCGAGCGCCTGCTGTTTGATTACCACAAACGCAAAGGCCAGATAATCAAAAACAAAATCAATGATTTAAACACAGAACATGAATTTTCGGTTGAAACCAAGGTTTTGGCTGAAATCGGCAAATTATTCGCCAGCGATGCCGTTAATGACACTAGTATATTGGAAGTCATCGGCGCGGTTTATGCGCAGACGGGCGAATCAATCGACCCGCATACGGCGGTCGGCTTCATGGCCGGGCGTAATAATATTTTACAAGCGCCAATGGTGACGCTGGCAACCGCGCATCCGGCAAAATTTCCCGAAGCGGTGAAGAAGGCGACCGGGCTTTACCCATTATTGCCAACGTTTCTATCACATTTACATGATAGCCCCGAGCGCTTCACCGTCCTCCACAACCAGGCGGAGAAAGTGCGGGAATTTATTATGGCAAATAACTGACGTTATTTTCCATAATAATAATTATACGATTGGAATATGCCAAATAAGCTCATCATTAGCCGGTTGCAATTACTTCCCTGTGGTATAAATTGGCGGCATAATCAACCTATGTTATAGCCTATGAAAAAGTTCCTCTTTGCCGCAGCATTGACCTGCCTGACATGCCCCGCCGCCAACGCTACCGAATATGTCAAAGCCTACACGAAAAAAGACGGCACCTATGTTGCCCCTCACACCCGCAACTCGCCGCACAGCTTCAAAACCCCCGGCGGCAAGGTCAAGGGGCATAAACCCAAGACTATAAAATAGTTTCGTTTTGATACTGCGCATCCCAGGCATTGCCGAAAATGGGCGGCGGCGGCTCAATGCGGTTATTGATGCCATATTCCGCATCCGCAACCACCGCCTCAATAACCGCCAGCGGCTCCGCATCCGCACCCGCCACACGATGCTCGATGCGCTTGGGTTTTGAATCGGGAATCCTCAGCGCGCATGAGCGGTTGTTGCGCCCCCAGCAAATTTTCGTCGGCGCGTTCAAATACGGCTCGATGCGCCTATAAGAATCTTCAGTTGGAAAAAACACCGCATTATGCCGCTTCATATTCACCAGCATACCGCCGAGAGCCCATAAAACATATTGGTTGTCGGCATCGTTCTTCGCCTGCATGGCGCCGTTATTGGCGATTAGCCCGTATGGGTCGAACAAATTACTGCAATAATGGATATGCAAACCATTGCCCGGCTGCCCGCCAAAAGGCTTGGCGGCAAAGCTTATAGCAAGCTCATGTTTTACTTGAATTTCCTGCGATATTTCCTTGAATTTCTCTATTTCTTTTGTAAGTGCGGCCTTATCAGAATTCGGCTTGAACTGCACCTCAAACTGCCCCGGCCCACTCTCGGCGCTAATATCGAAACCGTTTAATTTCAACTCCTCCAGCAACGCCAAAACCTGCGGCTTATAACCCGCTAAAATCTCAAACCGCTTCTGCGGAAATTTCCCGCTCGCCAAATCCGCCACCATACCACCGCGAGCGGAGCAAATATAAAATTCCAGCTCCGCGCCGACAGTGTAGCCAATTTCCACTACGCCGCGTTGACTTCGTTAATCCAGTCCAGCAGTTTTGATTTTGGCAGCGCGCCGACCTTGGTGCCGATGACCTTGCCGCCCTTGAAAATCATCAAAGTCGGGATGCCGCGCACGCCGTATTTTTGCGGCGCTTCCGGGCTTTGGTCAATATTGACTTTAGTTACTTTCAAATCTTTCATTTCCGCGGCAATTTCCTCAATTATCGGCGTCAATTGCTTGCACGGCCCGCACCATTCCGCCCAGAAATCCACCAATACCGGCGTTGCGGATTGCAATACTTCCTTGTCAAAATCCTTGTCGGCAACACTTAAAGCACCCATTTTCATCTCCTTTTGTGATGATGTAATTTATCTCTTTAATGTATTATCATTATCGCACAATTCAAGCAAGCTCACTTAATTTAAGCGCGCTCGTCCACAGGATAATTTTGCGGATTTTGCGCCCCGGAAATTGCGGCGTGATGATTTTTGCATATATATCCATTTGTTTCCTATAACTTTCCGGCATTTGCGCCGGGATGTTGCGGGCGGTTTTGAAATCCACAATCATGACCTCACTATCCTTAACCACCAACCTATCAATCCTCCCGCTCACAACCTGCCCATCTACCCGCCCAATCACCGGCACTTCGCTTCTGGCATTTGCGCCAAAAATTTCAGGAAATTGCGTAAACAATGTTTTCAAGTTTTCGGTAGTCTTAATATCACCGGCAAAAACCGTATCAATATAGCCGCTTCTCTTATCCGCGCTAATACTCCCGGCAATTTCCAGCACCTTATGCACCTTGTTGCCATAATCAATCTGCTCGGCCATTTCGTTGAATTCAACTTCATCATCCAACTCAACCACTTCCGCTTTTTCCGCCGCGACTTTCCTATGCAAAAATTCCGGCAGCGCCGTTTTGACCTTTACCGGCGGCTCCGCATATTCATCCGTCTGGTTTTCATGTTTGGTTTCATATTTGATAATCCCGCTCGCCTCATCCTTAACCCCGAATTTCCCCAGCGCATCCTCAACAATCCGGTACCACGAGCCGTCAATATTGGTATTTTTCTCACCCAGACTGCCGCAAACATAAAGCTCATCCCGCGCCCGCGTAATCGCCACATATAATAACCGCAAATATTCCTCATAATCCGCAGCTTCCGCCGCCTCAACTGATTGCCTTAAGCCCGCAAACAGCCGTGATTTGGTTTTGTAGCTATAAAAATGCGGTTTATTCCACACCAGTTGCCGCTTGCTCTGCGGCATTTTCGCAGCATCGGCAATAAACACAATCGGCGCCTCCAGACCCTTGGCGCCGTGCACGGTCATGATGCGCACCTGCCCACTGCCCTGCTCCATATCACGTTTAATTTCCATGCTCGAAAGCTGCACCCAGCTTAGGAAATGCTGCATCGAGCTGGTGTGATTTTTCTCAAAATTCACCGCCAGGTCAAGAAATTCATCGAGCACGTCATTCACCTCATGCCCCAGCCGCGAAATTAGTTTTTTCCGCCCGCCAAGCCCGTCAAGCGCGAAGGAAAACAAGTCATAGACCGGAATAAAATCCACCTTGTTCAGCAGCTCAACCATCTCATTTTCTATATGCTGGAACTTTTTATTCCCCCGCAAACTATTCCACAAACTCCCTTCGCGCTTGTAACTCAGCTCAAATAATTCTTCCTCGCTAATGCCGAACAACGGAGATTTCAGCACGCTCGCCAGGCTCAAATCATCTGCCGGTAATAATAAAAAATTCCCCAACGCCAGCAAATCCTGCACCGCGATATGCTCCGTAATCTTCAACCTGTCAGAACCGGAAACCGGAATTTTCCTGCGCTTCAGCCGGTTAATCAGCATATCCGCCAAATTCCCGCGGCTGCGCAGCAATATCAGAATATCGGAAGGCCGCACCGCCCGGTTTTCCGCCACCAGTTTGCGCCCCGATTCTATCCATCCGGCAATCACATCGCTGATGTTCTCCGCCAGCAGCAAATCCGCCGATTTTGCCGTGTGGTAACTCACCGGCAACTGCCAGTTTTCCAGCTCCTGCCTGTCCTCATTTTTAATCAGCGGCCAAATTTCCACATGCCCGCCCTCACCCGCGCGTTTCAGCAAATGCGAAATTTCCCGCGGCGACGAGCTTACCGCTTTACGCAAATGCTCCGGCTGGAATGTAGTATCCGCTAGTTTCAGCACCGCCGCCACTGAGCGGAACGACATATTCAAACCAATATCCTTAAACGGCTTCTGCGCCGCGACTAATTTTTCCTGCACCAGCGCGACAACTTCATTAAACTTCTTCTGGTCGGCTCCTTGAAAACTGTAAATAGACTGCTTCTCATCGCCGACAATAAACACCGTACGTTCATTTTCCGCCGCACCCTCGCCCGCCATAAATTCATCGAGCAAAGCCAGGATAATTTCCCACTGGTCGGGGCTGGTATCCTGCGCCTCATCCACCAGAATATGCTCCAACCCCCCATCAAGCTTATACAACACCCAAGCCGCATTGCCGCTGCCGCTCAAGAGTTTTTTGGTACTGTAAATCAAGTCATTATAATCAATCAGCGCATTCGCGCGTTTCAAATTTTCATAAGTTTCCAAAATGCCGTAAGCGAGGTAAACTACATGGCTGGTGAATTCGAGATTTTCATAAACATTCAAAACCTCATCAACCTCCGCAATCGCCGCCTGCTCATGCAAAATCCACTCCCATCCTTCAGCAAAAGCCGTGAGTGCCTTCTGCGAAATCACGCTCCGCTGCGCCCGCGGCTCGTTTTCCTTAGTAAAAAACACATTCTTATATTTCCCAAAATCCCGCACAGCAATTGCCTCCGAAAGCTTCTGCACATTCTCCGCATCAATCTTGCCACCCGAATTGCCCCACGCCGCCAGCAGGTTTTTTAGCGCCGCAATTTTCTCCCCGCCAAACTGCATAAAATCATGTTTCAACCCCTCCGGCGCAAAACCCCGCTCAACATTCTCCCGCGCATAAAGCCCCGCGATAATCTCCTCCGGCGCGCCAATATCAAACAAATCGCGGATGCGGTTGCGCTGCGAAATAATCTCGCCAATCACCTCGTTGAATTTCCACTCACCGCCCTCGGCAGCAATAAAATCAATCGCCGCACCAACTTCCGGCTTCTGCCGTTGCCGTGCCAATAATGCCTGCGTCGTCTGCTTTATCAATTCCTTGCTCGTCACCTCATCCGCCACCTCAAAATACGGCTGGATGCCTGATTCCAGCGGGAACCGCCTGAGCACATCCTGGCAAAATGAGTGGATAGTCTGGATGCGCGGCGGCGGCGATGATTCCAACGTCGTGGAAAATAATTTCCGCGCAATCGCCACCTGCTTCTCATCGGCTGGTGCCTCAATCAACTCCGCCAGCTCAGCTTTTAGCTCCGCATCCCCCATCAGCACCCAGCGCTGCAACTGCGCATTTATCCGCGCCCGCATTTCGCTAGCGGCCGCCTTGGTATAGGTGAGGCACAAAATTTTCCCCGGATGCACGCCTTTCAACAGCAACCGCAGCACCCGCGCCGTCAGCACATAAGTTTTCCCCGCCCCCGCATTAGCCATCACCCGCGCCGAAACGCCGGGGTCAGTCGCCATTCTCTGCTGCTGCGTAAACGTAGCGTCTCCGCTTCCGAGCGCATCGCGCGAAGGCAAGCCCATTGAGGGCGCTAAGCCCAAATTCTTATTCTTGGGCGCTTGAGCTACATTAATATTACTCATCCCACTCCTTAATCCGCGCCAGGTGCTCATAATCATTATATTTCAGCGCAAACTTCGACCACGGCCTGGCAATAAACGGCGTCTTCTCATCCAAAAACGCCGCCGCCAAATTCTCCAGCCCCTTCTTCGTCGCCGCCACCATTTCAGCAATATCGCGTTTATACGGCTTAATCTTCACCGCCTCCTCGCTCGCGCCCTTCAAATACCAATATTCCAGCCCGCCCACCGCCTGCTGGTATTTCGCGCCAAAAATAATCGCCTCAATCGCCAGTTGCGGGTCGAGCCCGGCATCAACCGCATCAAAACCCGGCGGGTTGCCGGTTTTGTAATCAATAATTTTAAGCCCCCCATCCGCCTCAATGCGGTCAGCCTTAGCAGTAAATGTTATGCCGCCAGCTTTGAAAATCCCTTTATCCTCAAAATAAAGTTTCTTGCCATCAACCCGCGCCGCCGCTTCATTGGCAATAAACCACCCGGCAATCCTTAAAAACTTCGGCCACCAGAAAGTTTTCGCCCCCAGCTTATTTTCAAACGGTGCAAATTCCCGCGCCCCAATCCCCAGCAGCGTTTCCAATCTAGCGTCATATCGCAGCGAAAACTTCTCCAGCGCGCTATGGATAAAATTTCCAAACTTATCCGCCGTCACTTCCTCGTCAATATCCGCCAGCTTCTTCAGCCGCAAAATCTTTTCCGCATAAACCACATAAGGGTCGCGCATCAGCTTGCCGACGCGGGTTGCCGAAAGCTCACGCGGCCTCGCCTCCAGCGGCGGCTGCGGCTCAGGGCGTTTGGCGGCTTCAATTTTCTCCGGCTCATAAAACGCCCGCGCCCATTCGCAATAACGCCCGCCGTCATGAATTTCGCACACCGCCTGCAAGCGCTGCAAAAACCGGGATTTCACCGCCGGGCTGCCCTGCTCCTTGATGCTCCGCGTATAAACCACGCACTTCGCCTGCGACAGCAACTCAAAATCATGCGCCGCCTTGCCGATATCGCGTGCGGGTAAATCCAGGCCGATTTTTTTGCGGATATCGATATTCATAAAACTATCTGTGAGCGGCAACGCCGGAAAACTCCCCTCATTCATCCCGGCAATAATCACCAAATTCGCCGCCTGCATCCGCGCCTCGGCAGGCGGTAAAATATTTATGCGCGGATGCAAATTATACGGTGGGCGGTAGGTTTTGGTGGAAATAAAGCGCGCCAATATTTCTGGATAAGCTTGCGGGTCAATTTTATGCTGCGCATCAATATTGGCGCGGAATTCCTGCAAATATTCATAAACCTTCCCGCCGCGATCGCCCTTCCACAAAACTTCGCGAGCAACAATTTTTTCGGCAACTTTGATGTGCAAATCAAATATCGCCAGCAAGCTGAATTCTTTATGCTCAAACACCCGCGCCAGTTCTTTCAATGGCAATAATTCCGGAATAAATTCCACAATGTCAAAATTCTCCAGCCGCGGCCCGCGCAAATGCTCAAGCTCAATTTCGCGGATCTTATTTTTCAGCTCCACGGCAATAAACGGATGCTTAAAAAAACTGAGCAGCTCCACCGGCGCCTGCTTTGCCCGCAGCATTTCCGCCAGTTCCAGCAGGAAGCGCGAAGTTGGCAATGCCGCATAATTCTCCCCCGCCGCATCGTTTATTTCCACATCCCAAATCCGCATTTTCGCCCGCACCCGCGCCGCCAACGCCCGGTTATTGCTGACGACCATCGCCGTTTTATCCGCATGCTCCAGCACCTCGCGCAAGGCCAGCGCAATCGCGGTTGCCTCCTCCTCCAGATTCGCCGCTTCAATTAAATGCAAATCCTGCCGCGGGTTTTCTTCGCATTTAAACTCCCGCCACTTCGGCGTCAATTCAGTCGGCAACAATGCCGTTGAAATCAACTTCTGCCGCGGCGTAATTTCCGCCGCCTGCCATTCCTTCACCGCACCCGGCGTGCTCGAAACATGCGCCAGCAACTGCCCCAGATTATATTGCGGATGCGTCTCCTCGATAATCTTAAAATCATCATCCGCCAAATTCCTGTCCAGCCCGTCGAGCACCAAATAGCCGTTATCGCCGCCCAGCACCGCCTTCACCAATTCCACCGTCGCCGGAACCGTCCCCGTCGTCCCCGCAATAATCACCGGCGCTTGCGGCGGCTGCTCGCGGTAGTAATCCGCCAGTTTCTCAATCAACAAATTCCGCCGCTTAATCGGCTCCAGCAAATTATGCTTCTGCAAATATCCCTGCCAGTCCTCCGCCATGATTTTCAGGAAATCGAGAGTAACCTGCCAATGCCCGGCAAAATCCTCCGGCACCACATTTTTAAGCGCATCAAGCCCAAGGTTTTTATTATGCAGCTCATCCATCAGCACAATCAGCGATTTCGCCAATGCCACACTCTGGGCAAAATCCGTCCGCACCCCGTCCTTTTCATGTATCAGCCGCGCAATTTGGTAAAGCCGCGCCGTTGGCGAAATTGCCCCAGGAACTTTCTCATAATCAGGAAAATATTTTGGCTCCAAATCTTCGTCACTAACATCGCCAATTACCTCGATTTTCGGCAAAATCAGCGGCTTTTCCCCAGCTAATTTAAACAAACTCTCCGCCAGCGGCCTTGCTGAGCGGCGGTTGGGCAGGTAAATCGTAATTTCCGCCAGATTATCAAACCGCGCCAAAACTCCGGCCGCGAGCGTATCCAAAAACGGCAAGGCGCTGGAAATATTGTAAATTTCACCCATATCTGATAAATAGCAGCCATGCCGGATTTAATCAACACGGGCAAAGCACCCCAAAATTCCAAAATCGTCGTCGCCATGAGCGGCGGGGTGGATTCGTCTACCGTCGCCGTCATGCTGCATAAGGCGGGCTACCAGGTGATTGGCGTCACATTGCAGCTTTACGATTTCGGGCTGACAATCGGCAAAAAAGGCGCCTGCTGTGCCGGGCAGGATATTTATGACGCCAAAATGGTCGCCGAAAAATTCGGTTTTGCACATTACGTCCTCGACTATGAATCAGTTTTCAAAAACGAGGTCATGGAAGATTTCGCCGATAGTTATTTAAACGGCGAAACCCCTATCCCTTGCGTCAAATGCAACCAATCGGTAAAATTCCGCGACCTCTTCAAAGTCGCCAAAGACCTCGGCGCCGACGCGCTCGCCACCGGCCATTACGTACAGCGCAAAGATATAAACGGCCATGCCGAAATGCACATGGCCGCCGACAAAACCAAGGACCAGAGCTATTTTTTATTCGCCACTACGCAGGAACAATTGGATTTCCTCCACTTCCCCCTCGGCGGTTTGGATAAACAAAAAACCCGTGAACTCGCCCGCGAATACGGCATCAGCATCCACGATAAACCGGATTCGCAGGATATCTGCTTCGTCCCCAACGGCGATTATGCCAGCATCGTGCAAAAACTCCGCCCCGCCGCGGCGGCAGAAGGCGAAATCGTCCACATCGACGGCCGCGTATTAGGCAAACACAACGGCATCATCAACTTCACCATCGGCCAGCGCCGCGGCATCAATATCGGCGGGCTCAGCCAGCCGGTTTACGTCGTAAAAATCTCCCCCGAAAGCAAGCGCGTCTATGTCGGCCCTGAGTCAGCGCTTGCCTCGCAAAGCTTCAAAATCCGCGATGTTAATTGGCTGGTTGATCCTTATAATTATTCTCCTCTCTCTCAGGGAGAGGATGGGAGAGGGTTAGGCGATAGAAATAGCAACCCTCCCCTTAACCCCTCCCTGAAGGAGGGGAAAGGTTTGGCGATCGACGCCGCTGTAAAAATCCGCTCCACCCACCAGCCGCTTGACGCCAAAATCATGGCCAATGGCAGCACCACCGAAATAATATTCTTCACTCCCCAAAAATCCGTCACCCCCGGACAAGCCTGCGTAATCTACGACGGCGAACGCGTCCTAGGCGGTGGATGGATTACGAGATAAAAAAATACCCCGGAATTACCGGGGCATTTTCTAAATCATTACAACCTCACACCAATCGAAAGTGCCGGCTGTGGGGCATAATATACCGGCGGCGGTGGCGGCGCGTAATAAACCGGCTCTACCGGCTCAACATAAGTATAGTACGGGTGGTAGTGATATGGGCGGTAGTAATGCGGCCCGTGATAATATTCCCGCTCAACTATCGCGTGGTGGCGTTCCTGCCATTCGCGGCCATCCCAGTAACGGTCGGCAAAAGCCGGTTGCGAAAGCGCGCCCAGGGTTAAAGTGAGGGCGGTAATTGCTAGTAGTTTTTTCATAAAATCTCCATTTATTTATTACAAGTTCAGTATACGCCAACTATGGTAAAATTCAACTTCAATATTGATATAAATCATGGCTTTATCTACAATTATTTGCAATGTTGGCGTAATCTAAAACACAAATTATTGACATCTTTAACAACCTGGACAATAACTTATCCGCCATGAAATATTTAATCTTAGCATTGGTTTTAACTCTCGCCGCCTGCAACACTTTCCACGGCATGGGCGAAGATGTGCAAAACCTCGGCAACAACATCCAAAAAGCCGCGAGCTAGAGCGTGTCATCAGTTACGCTAGGATGAGCCGAAAACTGCCTTTTGTAGGCCATTCCTAGTAGTAACTGATGACGCGCTCTAATACCTCACCCCGTTATTATTGCCCATCGGTGACGGGTAGACGGTGCCGGTGCCGCTATTTGGCGGAGGATTCGCGGGGGCATTTGGCGCGCTGCCGGGCTGCCCGTTCACCGTAGTATTTGCCGGTGAAATCATCGGGCACGGGATATAATTCCCGCCCCTGTCCTGGCAATTATTGGTCTGCACGCCGCCATTGTTTTGCGGCTGGTTGGCATAAACCGGGCGGCCGTTTTCATAATAAACCGGCTGCTGGCCGGGTTGCGGCTGCACGTTCACCGGCGCGGGCGCCATCATGTTCGGCTGCGTAAACGGCACCACCTGCCGCGTCGGCGGCGTGGTCACAATCACCGCCTGCGCTTGCGCCGCCAGGCCCATAACTGCCAGTGTAAATAAAATCCTTTTCATAACTCTCTCCATTTTACGAGGTTAAAAACAATATAATATATTCCTACGCCGCCTCCTTATCCGCAAGCGTAATCTCAACTTCCAAATCGCCATGCATGAATTTTACATTTTCCGCGCTGGTGACTGATTTCAAGTCAAACTCAACTTTTGCCAGCTCCTCTTTGGAAGTAATTTCGAGTGTTTTAATTGGAAACTTGATTGAAACCCCCTGCTCGCTCTTGAATTTGCGCACTTCCTCCAGCGCCGCCACTGCTTCGATGCCAATTTTTTCCGCCGCTTCGTCTTCCTGCAAATCCGCCTTAGGCCAGCTACCACGCGCATGAATGGATTTACCCGCACCAAAAATAATACTATGCAATTCCTCCGTAATATGCGGCACAAACGGCGCCCACAAACGCAACAATCTATCCATGCAAATCTCAATAGTTTTCAGCGCGCTCTGCTGACTACCCGCATTCTCACCCTTTTCATCATAAGACCGTGCCTTGACGAATTCGAGGTAATTATCACAAAAATCCTTCCAGAAAAACTCCTCCACCGCCACCCGCGCCTTGGAATATTCAAATTGCTCAAACTGCTCAGTTGCCTCACGAATAGTTTTGTTCAACCGTGTAATAATCCACTTATCCAATGTCTCAGTAATTTCCGCATCCGCCTGCAACTTACCCAAATTTATCGAAGCAAACTTCGACGCATTCCACAATTTATTCACCAATTTATTGCCAATCTTCAGCACATCCTCCGAATAAGCCGTATCCGCCCCCAGCGACGAGGTCGAAGCCCAATAGCGCACGACATCCGACGACTTCGCCTCCACCAGCGGCACCGGCGTGATGACATTGCCCTTCGACTTCGACATTTTCGACTTATCCTCCGCCAAACACCACCCCGAAATCATCACATTTTTCCACGGAATTGTGTTTTCGTGCAGCATCGCCTTGGCAATCGTATAATAAGCCCAGGTCCGAATAATCTCATGCGCCTGCGGGCGGAGATCGGCAGGGAATAATTTTTTTGTGACGCTCAGGCTCTAGCTCCCAATGACTGGAAAGCTGCGGACTCACCGACGATGTCGCCCAAGTGTCCATGACATCCCTATCGGCTACTAAAAGAAATATCTCTCCATCTGCCAATCGTTTTATGTAACGCACCTTTTCATACTCACCTGTAGGGTGTATAAGTGTTTTTACGGATTCCGGAATATCAATTATCTCGCAACCTTCAGGAACAATTTCTTCATTAAGCGGATTAAGAGGAAGTTGTTTTTCTAAAGCTGTAAAAATTGTGGGCTCTTCTTTTAAGTGTATTAATCCTTCAGACATCCTATACCCATACCAAACCGGAAACGGCACCCCAAAATACCGCTGCCGCGAAATGCACCAATCCCAACTCAAGCTTTCATTCCACTGCTCCGCCCGTACTTTCATATATTCCGGATACCATTTGCACTCGTTAATTTTCTCCTTCAACCGCTCCTTCTTGTCCACCAATTTCACAAACCACTGGTAAGTCGGAATAATCTCCAGCGGCGCACCCGAACGCTCCGCCGTCTTAACCACATGAATGATTTTCTTCCTCTCCCGCGCAATCGCCCCAACGCCGTCAAGCATTTTACAAATCAAATCCCGCGTTTCCTTATTCGCCTTTTTGCCGTTCAGTTCCGGAGATTCCGGCAAATCCAATTTCCCATATTTATTCAAAATAATCTTCATCGGCAAATCATGCTCGCGCCACCATTTGATGTCCGTCTCATCCCCGAACGTGCAGCACATAACAAATCCCGTGCCCTTTTCCTTATCCACCA